>Ga0210040_10001580_pt1 | contig 34048 bp, 20 predicted proteins | sample CryGeyCG12114_NA_FD_185462 | JGI IMG/M metagenome (GOLD analysis project Ga0210040, IMG submission 185462) | Groundwater microbial communities from aquifer - Crystal Geyser CG19_WC_8/21/14_NA (SPAdes) (version 2) | ecosystem: Environmental > Aquatic > Deep subsurface > Groundwater | place: USA...
AGACTAGCTGATGAGACTACCGAAAAACGATAAAAACCCCTAATTATTATTACTGGTTTTTTGTAATATTAACATAAATAATTCCTAACCCGGCTTCGTCGTAATACCCTCTTGCTGAGGTTTATTGTTAGTTAGTTAGGATTACTGTATCAGTGAAGAATCTTGCACTCCTCGCATTCCCTTTTTAAGACATACGCACGTACCAGTGTTGTGTAAAAAGCGTTGTTCAACTGTTTAAAAAGGGAATGCCAGCTAACGATCTCTCATTACCCATCATCATAGGGAGCAAAAAAATTGTTCTATGATTACATTGCTTACAGTTGTTTTTGTAGTTGGAAAAACAAACCTTTATTCACTGTCTTATTTCTGTGGGTTGTTCCAGCATACTTGACTGAACTTGCCCGTATTATTATTTTACAATTATACTGTGTTGTGTGAAACATAAGTCTGTAACGGAATGAGAGATTCGTGATGTTTTTTTTCCGTGGGTTAGTTTCTTGTTGAGCCTAGAATGTCCAAAAATAAAATTTAAGGGGGTGAACAAAAAAATAGACTGGAGTCAGAGTGACTTGCTTGTTTTGTTGCTTCAACAAAGGTGAAAGAGAGTTTTAAGGGGTTTTTAAGAACCCTGTATGTAGATGTGTACTATAGCATGTAATTGATGCTAAAGCCATGTTTGCTTACACTGGCTATAATTACATTCGGTGAAGAAAAAGGTTTCTTTCCATAGTGTGGGGAGCTTTGATACTCCCGTAAGATAAAAAGTTAGTTTGGAAGGCAGAACAATAAGAAATTGGATACTGATGAGATTTTCACGGAAACTTCTTTTTTTGTAACTAGCCTAGGCAAAAGTCCTAGCGCGTATTACATGCATGAGCACAGAAAAATATCTACCAGCCTCTCAGGGAATATTTTGATATGCTGAGAAATATTAAAACACAAAGTTCAGGTGCAATAGCAAGTAGGATTTGGTGCAGATCAAATGCATATAATAAAAGTGTGACATGCTTCAATGTGGCAGGCGCTAATAGAGCGTTTTTGTCTATCAGAAACAGAAATAGCCGAACAGAGTAAATACACAATGTAAGTATTCAGTGGTTAAAAAAGTAATTTTATTAATATTTTCTGTATCAGTCAAAACGAATGCCATTTCAAACATGATTTGGATTTTAAATGCAGTCAAAAGTTGTGACATTACAACTACACATCTTTTAAATACTTATAAACTAAATGAATAGATAGAAGGGTTAAATCAAAGTTAAATAGAACCTGAAGATCTAACTCTCCTTTACATGACATATATATTAGAGTAGTGCTGATCAAAAGAATCAGTGAGGTATATTGTAAAAATAGCAAAAAAAAATCAAATACAAATTATTCCCTAGCAGTCATTTGTCTTCAGACAGTTAGTCAATTCTGAAAATACAAGTGTAAAATATATTCATGTGTAACCTATGCGAGTCTCAAAAAACTAATTCTAATACAATCATAGATAGATAATATATACGTATTGCCTACATAGTTCCTGCGTGAGCCCAGTAATGAACACGCAACCGCTATTATAAATCAAAGCTGAAGTCACAGAAAAAATATCACTTACACTACAGGATCACATCAAAACCAAAAAACCTTAATATCTAAAGTACACGTAACATACTGACTTACGATTCTTTTCTGATTCACACGAGCGACATATAGGTTGCATAATAGCGTTAATCCATTTTTATACTATATGTTTCATCCTTAATGATAATCACTCAGTTACTTTCCTAACTTAAACTCTTCAATGCACATTTTACAATTAGTTACACAAGCATGAACGGTAACACAGTAAAAATAGATGAACATGGCGTGGATAAAAAACTCCTGACGTACGAGAGTGATAACAGTTAAGCAATACCAAACGTGTGGATTAAGCAGAGATGACAAAAAATTTAATAAATAGTGGAAGAGAATGAAAAACGCAAATATAAAAGCACACTCGTGTAAACAATAACATGGAAAGTCATTGTTATACAAACGAAGAAAAAGAAGCAAATGTGGAATATTTACATTCCAAGTCAATATACGCACTACTGTTTATCCAGTAGGTTTTTGTCATTCTTATAAAAGAATAAAACAAAAGTGTGATGCATATTTTAAAGCCAATGATGGATAAGAGTTGAGCAAAAGCTCCAATCAACATTATATATCTCAGTGAATGTATTTGCATAGTTGTGGGAGAAGAATAAAGGTAAAATAGAAGTAACTACATATGAACGATAACAAGTATAGGGAATACTGCACCTCAAGATAATATCCAAACAAACAGCAATATTTATCTAGTTGGTATTAAACTGGTAACTTTTAGATGTTTATAAAACTCACTCACTTCGCGTACTGCATTCCTTGTTACATACTAATTATTGCTGTATCCACAACATAGAAATCATCTTATGACCAACATTTTCGATAGCTAACGTGTTCCAACTTCCTAGCCAAAATCACTTTACTTCGACAATTTCCTTGAAGCAAGTGACTGAACTTTAATGACTTGAAAAGGAAGCTTTTGAGTCACTAATGTCTTGATACCAAGCCTCATTCGATGCAACTGCTCCGCTACTCGAATTGGACTGTCAACTGGAGTGCCATCTCCATCCCCATGTTCCAGTCGCACGTGGACCAAGCAATTCATAAAGTTGCGAAAAAGTCGATCACACCAAGCACACATATAGGGAACCAGATGGGTTTCCACGTGATCCCAAACCATGCCTCTATCTGGATTCATAAACGTGCATTCTCCACATTGGAATGAACAGTCCCCTTCGTCTGAAGTAATAGACTGAACATTGGCCACTGGAATCAAAGAGGGGACTGGTGTTTGAGACATGGCTCGAGTATAGTTGGTTATCGCTTTGGGTGTCGTTGTTTTGACACTGGATTGTCGAGAAGTGAGAGCTGCAGTTTGACTTTGTGGAGGATACTGAATAGGCACACCAGCTGACCTGTGGGGTATGAGAGGAGGTGATTGGCTAACTGAAGCTAAATGCACTGTGGTCGCAGGTTTAGAACCAGCAAACTGAGCTGGCGCTGGGGCTGGAGCTATGGATCTCAGAGTTGTAGTAGACGCTTTTGATGTAGAAACATTAGGTTTGGACATAGGACTGGAATATTGTAAAACGGAGGAAAAAGGCTTCGTAATTTGAGCCGAGGGTTTGACTTGCTGATTTAGAGTAATGTTCACAGGCGCCGTAGTTTTTGTTTGTTGAACAAAGACTACAGGAGATTCAAGTGCAGAAGTGGAGATTATACATACTGCAGGTGCATTCAATTTGGCAGGTGTAGAATAATTTTTAGGAACGAAGTAAGTTGGAGCAGGAGCAGGTGCAACTTTAACATTAGAGGATTTCACAGGTGGTGCAATGGTTTTCGCTTCAGTCGGAGGTGCAGAAGAAACCGAAGATTGAGATGTAACAAGAGTGGTTGGTTGAGATAACGGAGACTGCACTTGGGACAAGGGTTGTGAGGCAGGAACCGGTGAACCAGGTCTGCTTTGTTTTGCTGCAATTGATTTAGCGAACGCTTTTCCAGTAGGGATTCCATACTCTTTGCTCCAGAAATCAGGCGTCAATTTATTTTCAATGTCTGCGTTAACAATCACATCGAAAGGGAGGTCCGCATGAGAACTTTTCAAATGATGCTTGTGCAGTGTTCCTTCGCTCCAGAATGTAGAACTGCAATGTCCACATTTGTACCTAATGATGGTGAATTAGAAGTCAATTCATCCTTGATAATAGGGTGATGGATAGGAATACATTGCGAGGGGTAAGTATATGTCTTACCTGGCAGCTGCAACGTGTTTAGCTAAAATGTGAGTTCTGAAATTATGGAAGGAGTAAAAAGTTGCATTACAGTGCTTGCATATAACGTTTACTTCCGAGATTTTGCCATCTTCTCCATATTTAACTTTAACAAACTGGTCGTTGATGCTGGTGCGAACCTAAAAATAATATAATATTATCATTCCTGGACTGACAAGAAAGGGCAACCTACTAAAAAACAAAAAAAAAGTACATAATTCTCTATCTCTTCATCCGGAGGCAAAGGCTGAATGCTAGTGCCGTCGTATATTACACCATGGTCTGTATCCAAATGACCTTTTAAAGAGCTCTCCGTTACAAACTTCAAATCACAGTTGGAGCAAGCATATCTAAAATTCATAGCATAAAGATTTGTTAATATAATATTCCATTTCTGCCATTTCATATTCATTTTGAGTTACTATGGCATATTTTTTTTCTATCTGAAGCACTCACCGTTTGTAACGCAATTCGTTGTACAAATGAATGACCAGGTCTTGATAGTTTTTTGTTTTAAATCTTGAGCATCTTGGACAAACAAGAATGAAATTAGCAGGAGTAACAAAGGGTTGATTTTTAGTAGGAGAGTTGGGAGTTTTGACTGGAGTCGTGGCAGGACTAGCTTGCTTGGCTGCTTTCGACGAATTAGCACTAGTGTTGTTGACCACAGGTTTGGCAGCACTAGTTGAGGGATTGGAAGCATTAGCCTCAGCCCTTGTTTCTCTTATTGCCTTGGCTTCTTCCAAAAATATGCCTCGAATATGTTTCACTTGAGACTTGTTCCTTCTCCAAACGGGTAAATTACTTTCCAACAACTCGGTGGCCTCATTTCTACAAATAAGACACACAATAATACAACACAGTAGAAGGTGGAATACAAAATACGAAAAAATTAGTTTGTAGTCTACGGTAATGAAAAAGTAAGCACCTGCAAAACATAACCATGACAGATATCTTGTCTTTCTCGGAGGCATCCGCTAAATCGGGGCAAGTTTTTCGTATGTGTTCCATTATCTCCCGCAAAATATCAGAGCTGTACCGGCAACTACTACACATAAACTGATGAGGGACTTTATGAGAATTTTCGCAATGACTTTTAGCATCTGCCCATGTTGGGAAGAAAGTTTTTCCGACACAGAGAGCACAACGCCATTTTTCGACAGTGCCTTTCTGAATATCATCGACAGAGTTCCTCCTGCAAAAAAATAATATGATTTTTTGATTGAATTGAATTTTTGATTTGTTTAGTGAGTTTAGTCATGATAGAAATATTCTAAATAGTATTATAATTTTATAATTCTACCTGTTGCTGCTGCCAGCCTCAGGATCCAAATTTCGAATAAGATAATGAATCGGTTTCTTCTCAGGATGTTTTTCTGACACATGTTTCTCCATGATTCTAAGGTTTGTTTGGATTACGTCACAATGACCACAGCGGTACAATCGTGGTCCATGCAATTTAAGATGATTTGCAAGTTTTTCAATCGTGACTGTGTTTCTAGGATCCTTTCCTAAAAAAATTAAGAACAAAAAGGTTTACATATCATATGAATGTGGCTTTTTCAATGCTTTTGAAGTAAGAAAAAGAAAAAAGTATCAGCTTACTCGAATATTCATTTTCTTGACAATGAGGACATGCATACAAGTCAATTTCTGAATGCAAAGCTCTCATATGAGATCGTAGCATTGAATCATCACAAGTAATTTGCTTGCAATTTCTCAAAGAACACACATATCTAAATTGATCAGGCACATATTGAGGAAGCTTTTTGGATTCTTCAGCAGTAACACCACCACTAAACAAAAAAAAAACTATTATAAAATATCTTAATTACATATTAGACATCAACCCTTAATTTTTTGAAAAAACATACGATTTAGGCGAATGTGAGCTACCAGCCCAATTAGTCATTTTGTCAAACATCAGTTCATTTCTCTCTAAGCATGGTACAGGATTTACAGGTGTAGAGCTAGGTACATGAGCAGTCTCATCATTTGACTCAGCATGCAGATTCAAATGCCTAATAATATTTGATCGAACTTTTGAACCGTACGAACAGAGTTTGCAATACACAAGGGAGCTAAAAAAAAACATAGTTACACATAAAACCTCAACTCAGTCACCCCAATAACATTAGCAGCAGCAGAGTTTATATTGTTAAACACACCTGAAGATACTACTGGTTGGAATGGAACTAATATCAGCAGGTCCATACTCCACACGAGGTGAATAAAACAAATGATTTTGCTCAAGGAATTCTGGCGTACTGAATTTGGAGGACAACTCTTTAGGAACAACTTTGACAAAAGGTTCATCATCTGAGCCCACGGTGAGTTTCACATTCTTATAATTATGGACCTTATGGATACTCTAAACATGACCAAAAAAGCATACACAACATAAATCAAATATCAAATGAATACAAATTACAAATACAACTTTAAACGTTCTATTAAGCCTTTTAGTTAGGTACCTTCACATGCTTAATAAGCTCTGACATAAAACAACACTTGAAAGCACATAGCCCACAAGACAATTTAGAAAGTCCATGAGCCTTTAAGTGTTCCATCAGACTGGGCATACTCTTCACACGTCTATCACAATGTATGCAGGTGAATTCTTTCGTGTCAGGTACGAAAATACACATATAACCATGTTCTTTCAGTCCGATAGGATTGGGAGCAGTGAACCGACAATTCTGATTTCCACATTTGTACAAATTATGGCCACTAAGACCGGTAACAATGACCGTGCCGGATGGAGGTTCAGATGAACTAGAAATTTCTGTACTTTCGTCTAATTCCAATTTATCAGTCGTGTCCATCTCTTGAGATTTATCCGTGCTAGAGTCGCTCCCATCCAGTGTTATCACTTCAGGAAAAGGGATACTAATGCTGGCTGTGTGCAAATCCGCTTCCTCAGTTATGGCTGAAGCTTCCATGACAGAATTTTCATTAACACACACAGCAGGAACATCCTTTTCAGGGATACTATCCACCTCCATACTTTCCACTTTGATTTGCAGGGGGGATGGTGGATCCCATTCGCAACCCAAATACTCTTCTTCATCCTCACTGGGTGGGAAGAAATCCAATTTAGACCAGTTGTCCACCATCATGTCGTCATCGATCTCTTCTTTTATTTCCCGCTTCACAGAGACCCAATGGTAAGGCAATGGAAGATTGGAAACGTCTTTCACACGAACATTAAACTTATTTTGCAAGTTCTCGTCTACTTTGTACTCCAAGGAGGACAAGATCCAGTCCAATGCATTTTCACAGTCTTTCATGATTTGTGCGTCGGATTCCCCCACTTTATCGTACTCACTTTTCTCTGCCTCATATGTCTGTCTCAGATTCGACTTGCTAATCAAATCGTTAAGTAGTGGAGATGTAAAGTCTTTCTCTTTCAAATGAGAGGCAGGAATGGCTGTAGTAGCGTTCAACACGTCAGGAAGACTTGTACTTGCAGTGCAATCCACATTTGACTCGGGATCACTACCGAGAAACACACTCGCGTCAAAAACAGGATCACTTTTCAATTTGGTCGCTGGCACTTCATCAAACCGAGTGAGAGCAGGAGGAGGTTTCGGGATATTCAATTTAATACACATTGCATCTGACTCGGAATGATTTTTCTCCTGCAAGTGACTTGACAAGTTGGATAAAACTAGTTGAAAGTAATGACAATCATTGCACAAGTATCCATATATTTCTGATTCTTCTCCTTGAATACTGGGCTCATATAAAGTGATCATATTTCTTGAATCTGATCCAGTATCTTTTACTTTATGAGATTTCATATGATTTGCCATAGTTCGTGGAAACGGGTGCTTCACACTACAAACTGCACATGAGTACAGAAATTCGCCAGTGTGGAAAGTCAAGTGTTCGTAGTACTCACGAGCTTGTTCAAATCTATCGTTGCAGTATAGACAAGGCCACACTTTACCATCTTCGGCTTCGCCCAAATGAATTTCCAGTAGTTGAGGGGATTGTGAGATATTGGCCGAAATGAGACCACCATAAGTGCCATCATCCAGACACGCTTCGGGGATAGTAGAGTCTGGATGGGTGTTTGCATAATGCCAAACAATCTTTTTGCCCGAGAAAGAGCACAGCGTACAGTCGTGTAAGTCCAGGCGTTTTCTTTGACGCTTCTTAGTTTCTGAACTCTCAGCTGATACTGTCGTGGATTCTTCAGCAATTAGTGTGGTGGACCCACTGGTTGCCAAAGACGACAGCTGTTCTACTGTAGGTAAATCCGCTGTGCTCTCCTGCCCGTTTCCCGTCTCTGGTTCTGATGAGGAGCCAGTGAGTTCTTCGATAATCTCGAGACTTGTATCCATCATGCAGTCTGTATCTGGCTTCATGTCAAGAGAGACATTATCTAGCAGCAAGTCTTGTGAGTTATTTTCTTTAGATTCCAAAGAGCGGATTTCCTGGGATAGCTCCTCCGCGGATAGAATCGGTAAGCTGCCCTCCACATTTAGAGACTGCACATTGATGATTGTTGGTGAACTAGGTTCCGGGAGATCATTCAAATCCATAGCCATCATGTTTTCATTTTCGTGATCAACAAAGGCATCGTAGTCCGCTGGCTCAGTTTTCGGAGGCGGAATATAATCACATTCTAGTTTGATTTTTGTGAGACCATGGTTTACAGCAATTCCTCGGGTACGGAGTTTACTAGCACTTCGAGTGACACGCGCATCAGAGGCTACACGGTTTCTCTTTAGGATCTCCCTCAGATTTTTCTTTTGCAGAAGCGTTGGTTTTGACGGCAAACCAGCACCATCACCAACGGATTTCTTTTCTTGGTCTTTCTTATTAGAATTATCAATTGCTTTGGAAACGGAGGCTTGAGCTCTAGTAGTGGGGCCATTCTTTTTGCCTCTCTTTTTTGGAGCCACTGCAACAGCCTTCCTTTTTCTTTTGCGTCCACGTTTCTTAGGGGAGGCGGAAGACTGACTTGTTTGGGGATATGATGATGACAACTCGTTGATAGTAGTAGTAGTGGTGTCCATATCTGTGGTGGTTGAGGAGAACGTATCGTTGAGTGTAAACTGAGATCCTTGCTCACTGTCAGAAAGCGTAGAAGACTGTGATCCACCAATATCTCCTGAGATTAGGTCATTAGCAAGTCGATTTGAGGAAGCTTCACTGGACGTATCATCAGCTTGAGCTTTCTGCGGATTTAATTTCAAATAATTATAATAATTCAGTTAAGATAATTAATTCGAATAGTAAAAATAATATAAATTGCTCAAAAATGAACGATCAGAATCAGATTACATGTCAAATACTTACAGTACATCGACGGGGTCCTAATGGAAGCATAGCATCAAACCTCATCTCTTGTAAAGCGTCATGAAGTTTTTCCAGAGAGGAACGTCGCTTAGTATTCTTTTTCCTTGTTTTAGTTCGGGAGCGACCTGGTGAGGTGGACGGTCCAGGCACTTCCTCATCAGCTTCATTGGTGCCACTAGAAATCGCTTGGTCCCCACTTTCTGATTCTGTCCCGCTAATTTGGATACTTGGCAATTTTTGGACTTGTTCTTTAAAAATATGAAGTAGGGTAGTAATAGTGCTAGGGTTTTTCAGCAGATTGTCTGCTTCTTTAGCCGAGTAGCTGCTATGAATCAGTTTCTTGATGATTTCAGCAGTTTCGGTAGGGGTTAGAGCAGATGAAGTTTCATTCCCTTTGGGCTGCAAAAGACAAAATAAATTTCATAATGGATGTTTACAGCAAAAATTAGCTGTATTAGATTACTACAATGTAGAATTGCTGTAAATATAATGAGCCATACCATCTGTGCGTTATTTTCATCAGTGCTATCAAAACTATCAGAAAGTTCTTCTAGGTTGGGTTGTGGAGAAGGAACAGGGGTAGGTGGTTTCTTAAGCTTTGGAATTCTAAATACTGACTTTTTGGAAGTGGTTGGAACAGTTTCAGCAGACTCGGTGACTTTGTCCGCTGATTTTTTGCCTTTATCTTTCACTTTACGCTGTTTTTTCTCCCGTACTTCATCTCCGGCTTTAATTTTCGTCTTTTTCGTTTTTTCCTTGCCCTTATCTTTTTTCTCTTTGTTTTCCCTGAGTTCATCTTTCGTTTCCTTTTTGTTAGCTTTCCCTTTAGAGGTGGAGCGCCTAGATGGGGAAGATCTAGACTCCCTACTAGGAGACCGTGATTTTTCTTTTTCTGGACTAGCCCTAGTTGCTTCAGTGGAGGTTTGTACTTCTGCAGTGTTTTCAGACGGGACTTCATTTGGTGGTTCCTCAGAGTATCCTCTTTTATTGTTATTTCCACTCCTGCCGAGACGAATAGGTTGCTCTTTCTCCACTTGTTTTCTGAAGTCTTGTATCTTTGTAATTTTATCTACTTTCCTAATCGGTTCTTTCGGTTTTATTCGGAATCCTTTCAAGCCTTCCAAACGAGCACGAAGACTTTTTGTCGAATTATCTTCACTTTCAGGACTCTTATTATTACTAGCACCGCCGTCTTCCCCTGAATTCCTTCTAGCTCTATCTCTAGGATCCGAATGAAACGTTGAGCCTCCTCTAGCTCCTGGAGGATGGGTGGCTGCTTGATTATTAGCATTGTTTCCAGGTCCAGGAGGCCGGATATGACCCGGTGGACGAACAGCATTTCTTGAGAAACACTGCTGCGCCTTTTGCTGGAAAATTTCTTTCATTCTTTCTGCTGGAACTTCCCGTTGAGGAACTCCCATGCTGTAATTGCTAACTACTCCTTGAGGATGAACAGGTCTACTACCGCCAGGATAATTAAAACCACCCATAGGAGTGGGTAGCAGCCCAGCTCTAGCCGAGTAATTCATATTCGGCATTTGCATATTATTGGCCATTCTCATACCAGGCATAGCATTGTTTGGCAGTGTAGGATGCCCTGCCATGCCAGAAACTGAAGTCATTCCTGGATGCATTCCAGCAGCTGGATTGAACTGGTTCATGTTGTTCATCCCTACAGGCAATTGATATGGCATATTGGCAGCAAAGGCTGGATTCAAATGGTTCAACATTTGTTGCTGCTGATGGAGAGCAGGATCAATAGAAATAAATGGCGCCGTCCCTGGAGACAACAAACCAGCCTGGGTCCTCATATCCTGGTCTTGCGCCGCTAATGCAGGCACAGTGATAGGCACCGGATTCTCATGGTTATACTCATGAATCTCTGGTTCACCCAGAGTAGCAACTGGGAGATCTCTTTCACGTCGTTCAAAGGCAGGACGTCGATCGTAAGAATTTTCAAGGTCGATGGGGGAAGATCCTGGTCGACTGTGCTCATATTGGTCTCTGGATCGACTAGGTGCTCTCGAATAATGAGGGTCTCTGTCATATTCTCTTGGAGAAAATTCCGAACCCCGATCATGACTGTTACCCCTACAGTCTTCTTCAAAACTAAGATCTCGTCTACGCTCTCTTCCTCTGTCGTGGTGGTGGTCTCGATCCCAATCATCTGACCGAGAGCTAGGTCTATCCCAACTTCTTTCTTCACTTCTCCCAAACTTTCTATGAAAGCTATTATCTTCATGGCTCCTCTCGTAATTGTAGCCCACTGGTCGGTCCCACTCTCGGTCCCTGTCTCTGTGACGGTCACGTATGGAAGGCCCTCCTCGTCCAAACCCTGGGTCAGGTGGTCGAGCCTCATTACTAATTCTGCGAGGTCGTATTCCACGCCCGCATGGACGCATGTCAGTGTCTCTCTCCCGTTCCCGAAATTCATCGTGACGATTGAAACTTCCACGACGTTCATTTGGTGCAACCCATCCATCATGGTAATCTCGCGCTCTAGGATTATATCTTGGGTTTTCTATATCAAAAAACGAATGAAGTACGTATTGAAATGAATTAATGAGAAATTTCAATTTGTATGATAATTTAGTCTCGTTTTATGCACCAAGGTAGGTGTGGTTGAACTCATTTTCCCTTTCAGTAGGAATAACCGTGGGAGTTGTAGACAGCCCATACAATGGTTCGGTAGGAGATGGACTTCGGGGGTGATCATCATCAAGTGGTGTCTCACTATTTAGTCCGAAACCCTGGCTCATCTAAAATAATAATAATTTTACATTTATACACCACAAAAGATAAGTAGAAGGCTCTTCTCTTGATGGTAGTTCACCTCTGTTGGATTTTTTCGTATCATCTCATGGATACGGTCAATAAAGAGGTTCAAGGTTTCCAAACCATGATTCCTAAACAAAATTGTTTTCTAGCTTAGCATGAGGATAAAAATATTGGCACAGATACAATTACAATTAGTAATCTATTGAACTTACTCATCAGCCAAGACATCTCCCATAACCTCGAGATAAAAATTGATATCCTCTACTTCTTCTTTGAGTTCCCTTTCTTTCCCAGTTGATTTTATGGTTTGCAAACGTTTTCTTAGATAAGGTCTAAAACTTCGGAGTTTTTGAATTACTTCTAGCATTTTGTCCTTCTCCAAATTTTCTGTTACATAGAGTGGGCACAATTATTTTACGAAATTTTCACATTTATTGAAAGGGAGATTTGATGAGTAAGCCTTACTCTTTCTGTAGGGATCCGAGTGATCCCTACGATAAGGGAATCGTGCTCCGTACATGACTTTTTAATACTCTCTTCCTAACGCACTTAAATACATGACAACGACAAGTTGACTAAAAGGAAACCTTCCGCCACCTGCAGCAAACAATAAAATAAGATTAATTGTGCAATGTCAACACCAAGTGTATCCATTATTTTATTTCAAGCATAACTAGCAGCTATTATGTTGTTCGATTGAAACGCAGCAAACATGACACAAAGGAACCACTCTATACAGCCTGGGGTGTTAAAGAGAAGAGGCCCGAGGACTGGTTTATTATTCGAAGTGTATGTTGACGAATCGTAATCAAGGCACTTTTAATGACAACATTTATGTAGTTGACTGCATGGACGATAAAAGTAAGGTACCATTCAACAGCTTTATTCCAGAGATCACTGTTCCACTAATTGTCTTTGGTATAAGCGGCTGAGGCACAGGGCGCTGAGCCAACTAACTTTAAGTATAGACTAAAATGTGACTCTGCATTATTTTTCCAACAAGGGTAAGATAGCTATGAAATAATCGTGCACCATTTTAAATATTAATACTACAGTTATTACTACACTTGAAAAATTATAAACACAACTGAATTTTCTAACTCTCTCCCTCGTTTTAGAACGGCTAGAGCTACAATAATAGAAGCATAAGATTCTATTTACTGATCTGACCCCAGTGATATAGACGCAATAAAAGCGTTGCCAACCTTCAGAGCTCGCATGTCACCTTATGGCCCAGGTCAGGTCAGTAAGGTGCAACTTCGAAGGCTCATGGGGCAGACAACTACCAGACTAAAGATGAATACACAATTCACACCCCAGTCCTCGTGCTCTTTCAATGTAATTGTATCATTAATCATTTATACGCTTTTTGAGGTATTCAGGAAGGTGCCACCTCCCGAAGTTCCTTTACCGAGGCCCTTAGCACACTAAAAGAGTATGTAAGGAGTACACACTGACCTTTCTCGGATTTAGAGAAACTGATGATGGATGAAATGGGGACCAGTGTAGTTTGGAGTTTCATTTTAACATTTTAAGTTAAAAGGAAGTAGTAGCATGGACCCGAAGCCAGAGAAAGCCAACCTTAATTAAAAATCATATAGCAACTCCATAGCCAAACACTGGCGAGTTCATCCTTCATATAAACTGAAGAGTTATTCACTGCTACCTACCGTGCACACTGTTTTTTGTTTACTCAAACCCACTTAAGTATTATAAATCTTATTCAAATTTTATTTGCAACTAACTCTCATTTGCTTGTTCTAGCAAAATTACGAGCTAACGAGCTCTGATATATCTATAGACCTAGTGACTCAGTAAGTAATGAATATCTGCCTGGAAGACAACTTGTCGTTCGTAGGAGATTTTTTGCAGAAAATATTTCCTTTGTGCTTCCAACACCCAAATTCAAAACGTTTTTGATAGTTTCTCTCTCCTAGGCTGGACTTGTTAATGTTATATTGTACTCCATGTATGTGATAATTGATGGGAATACGGATACAAACACACTATGAGGAATTTTTTGAATGAAATGGAGGATGGTGGACGCGATGGCTACAAAAAAAGTCCAGAGAAATAAAGTGTGAACGTGACTGTTTTTCTCTATTCCTATTCCTCATTGTACTGAATTATGTTCGTATAGTACCATCTACCATCGCATTTCGTTTCCTCAGAGGATATGAAATAAAGAAAACACTACACACACATTGCATTAGAGAGAGGGACACACTAAAACAAGCGAGATATAGCGAGACTGGCTAAATTCAAATGTAACTCAAAACTCCCTTAAACCTATAATAAGTGGGACCGCGAAACCTGCATTTTACGGCTATAAAAGTTATCAACTGTGTGTAGTGAGTTTCGTTTCAAATTTGAAAAGCAGTTTTAATAAACCTAGTCACATAGTTGAAGGAAAAGAAAATGAAACAACGACCAGATTCAACAGGGATGGCTGCAACTAATCTCTCATTCCTCGTCAACTTTATCTTCACAGCGAAATCGAAGGAAATCCATTTATTAGCAAACCACAATTCCATTCCAAAATAATTTCTATACCTTAGAAATTAACTTCAGTAGGCCAGAAATCGATCTTTTCGATCTAAAATATGAAAATACTATACTTCACCAGCTAGAATAGGAAGAGTGATGAAAGCAACATAGAACACCTTAGGATCATCTGTTCAGTTTTATAATTCTATAATAGTTTACACTCTGACTCTCTGACTTATATTTCAATCATAATAAGGGATATTTCAACAATACCAATAAATAGGTGGTAATTTTATAAATTTGTCTTTTTCTGTTTGACCACATCATCACGAACTAATCACCTTTTTTTGTAATAGAATACGCAAGCACTCGCTACAAAATGATATACAATTGCAGCTAAGCTTCAATATAAAATGTAAATTTTTGACACAATATACCTTTCAGCTCTTGTGGACATTGTGATAAAAACATCAAAAAAAGCGCAAATTCTGTGATTGGGAAATTAAGAATTAAAAAAATATGGAACTTAACGTTATCGGATCGATTAGTAATGATAGTAATAAATCGAGACGTACAGAACATCTAGATTTGAGACGAGTCACGTTTTTGCATTGGGATATTGAGAATTTGGATTGGAGGAACTAAAAGGAAGACTATGATTGAAATTTACCTGTGGTCGGAGAGACCATGGCGGGTGCTGCCGAAGCCTAGAGAAATGAACTGCAACGATTGGGTTGGGATTGGGATGCAGCAAGAACAAATCACCTGCACTGATTTAAGCACAGAATGGATGCGATTGCTTACAAACTATTGGTTGCTTTAAATATTATTGCAGTTAGAAAGAACAACAAAGGCCGATCCGGAAACTGGCACAGAACTTCGTAAAAAGCAGAATCACGAAAGAATGGAAAGAAGCGAATGATGAGCTCGCTAGCCTTGTTTGTACTGGCGTCCACTTGATTCTCCATCGTCGCTCTAGCAACCTGAACACTTCAATTTCATTCATGATTCCCTTCGGACATTCTAAAATGTATCTTGCATTTTGAGTGTTGTTAAAGTCTAGCAATGAAAGTAATCTCCCTTTTTAGTCCATTTTGCAACATAGACGCTACTAGCTATATTTGTACTGGCTTCAGGTAATGGGGCAACGCGAGCAAGTGAAGAAGAGTGAAGTGAAGTATTTAAATACAGCTCTAATGTTTGTGCCTTTGTATGTTTCAATGTAAGAAGTAGATTACTCTTAAAAAAACGAATGGATAAAATTTTTATGCATATTTTCCTGCAGCTTTTGCATCAGGCGCATGAAGTATATGGAATGGGAATACCTTTCAGTTTGAAACGTGCCGATCCACATTGCTAACAGATATTGGAAAAATAAACTGTTAATTTGTTAATGAATGCGGCTTCGTGCAACAACAAGATCCTTGTCCCTTTCTGCCAGGACCTGGAATATCATTTTTATAATGCCCCACTTCCGAACTGAGTGAAAGCTTGCAATGCATTTAAAAGCTAGGCAGTTACTTACATACAATTAGCAAATAAAAACAATTAAGAATGATTTAATGGGAGGTCAATTGCGCCTATCATTTTAAATTTTATTATTCTGCATCGCTTGCTATTAAACACATTGTAAGTAGCTTTATTCTCACATTATCATGTTCCCATTCTTGCAGCAAATGCAACTGCATTGATTATGATTACATGGAACTTACACAAGTGAACAATTCGTAAATTTTTTTTCATGATCAGGTAATAAATACGTTTGCATACATGTGCATGCGTATGCTTGTAAGTGTAAATGCATATTGATCAATCAAAGACATATCCATTTCGAACATTGATACTGATACATTGATCTGTGCATAAGAAAACAAAACATTTCGTTTTTATTTAATTAATGAATTTACACAACTTTTACCGTTTCTTGAATAATACATAGGATTCGAATTTTTTTTTCGCCAAGCGAGTCCTAAAAAAAGTATCGTCGTCAAACATTCACTAGAGTTCATTTTATAAAAGCATCTATTTGTATACTACAATAACCCAAAATTATTCTATAGAATGCTAAGTCAGTGTGGTTTAATGAGCACACCAGTACAGGCAAAGTCTATACCTGGTAAAAGACTGATGCCAAAAGCACGCAAAACAAAGGTAAAGACTAAAAAAAAAAATTTAAAAATTTAAAATTTAAAAAAAGCCAAAAAATAACTTTTTTGGCTTTTTTTTTATATCTAGAAAACTAAGAAAAAATTAATGCCAAGTTGCATAGGGGTAACTATCCAGCTACAAGAACGTGGTATTTCAAAAGGTACACCATATGCTTCTGCGTGCTCAATTAAATGTAAGCATCCTTCTAAAACTTCATCCAATGTTGGAGTAAGATTTTTACAATTTAAAATATTCAATATACTGTGCTCCTGTTTCATTTCCTATACACAAAGTATTTAAACTTTTAAAGGAGTATCTAAACGAATATCCTCAAGTTGAAACACTTTCATCTGAAGACTGGCTGCCCGATGATGTGTACAAGAGATTTACTGAGACGGATTCTAGACCTACAAGTCCTGGAAATCATTCTAGAAGGTCTTCTTCTGCTCCAGGAAGCGTCAAGTATATGAACTGACTATATACTTTTCTTCCATAGTGAGCAATAGTTAATAAAAAATTTTTTGCATGAAGGATATCGCAGAAAAAAAGGAAATGCATTACACCAGAGCCACAGGCACACCAGTGCCAATTTTATGACAGAAGAGTATTAGTTCTTGATCTAAGGAGAGTCAAGAGTTATGATAACGTTTTAACAAGGCCAGGAAGTCAAGCAGGCACATCATTTGATTCAACTTTTGCAGAAGATTCGGTTGCTCAGCAAACACCTAAACCAAAATATGAGAGGCACTTTTCCTTGATTCGAAAATCCGTTTCCCGATCTGCCAGTCCGGTTGTGCGGTATCAAAATCTAAAAACGAAATTTGCCAAATCCAGATCCATTTCTACTAATATTCCATTTGAGCGGCCCAGAAGCAATAAAATCTCAGAGGTATGAATTACAGAAACAGAATTACGGGTAATATTATGCAATTTTTGCTGCACGGAATGTTTTTGCTCCTACAACCAAACTTACCAAACTTGTGTTATCTTATTCGGTACATGTACGCAGGTATTACACAACTTTTACACTAACAATGAGGTGCTTTAGGTGGGTGGCGGAGTTGGGAAATGAGGAATAGCTTAAAATGACCTGGAGAGTGCCTACAACAATCCCTTAAAATATTACTTCCCCATGCTCAAGTATACCTATGCTACGATTGACCAAACAAATTTTGGAAATCGAGAATCAATTTTCGATTTTTCTTATGGAAAATAACATGGGAAAAATCTCGAAATTAAGGGACCGTTACCGTTTTTTCGATTTTGGCGACACGTGTATTTAGATGCATGTAAAAAAATACAATATTTGATACTGTGAGAGTTAGCGGCCGTATGGGGATGTAATATTTTTTGGGGTTCTTAAGTACTCAAGCTTCATTTGAGCTATATTACAATGTACAACTCCGCCACCCAATTTCGGCATCTCATTGTAAGAAGAAAGTAAGAGGAGAGCATATACTTTAGGAGTAGACCGTTGAAATTTTTACTTGGAAGGCGTTAATTGTTTGATCGAAGTTATTGTACTTTGATTTACAAAGTGAAAGTGGTAAATCATTATGCAAACACTTACCCATTTTATAGCAAGCACTTGTGACTTGCACGTTCGATAATGCCCTAAATTATCCAGCCTAACAAGGGGGAGTACCGGAAAATGAGGTTTAAGTAAGTAAAAGCACAATATGGTAAATATAATTTTATAATACAGAGTGCATTAGAAAATGATAATACAAAAATTTCAGTTAAAAGCCCTTTAGCACGGTTTGCATGCGTGATTGGTATGATATGCAGAGGCAAACAAAAGTTGTTTTTTCAGATTTAGTCAGGCAACTTTTATGCAGTCTACACATGTGTTTAGCAGTGGATTTGACAGGTAGTCTGGTAACTATAACAAATTATTCTCCGAAATATGGAGAACCAATCTCCAAGGGATATTCTTCCACCAAATTTTGTGAGTTTCATTCAAAAGAATTACGAAAATATTGCACACCTTGAGAACAAAATCAAAGAATTCCAGGAGAATGCATGGAAGACATATTCTTATTATGGTCGTCAGGCATTTCGTAAAGACCGTTTGTTTTGTGACTCACTTGACTCGTGCAAAAGTACCAAAGATAACAAAAAAATCATCACTGCCAAACTTGTCCCGAAGTTCAAAAAGGTGGACTCTTTAGATAGGATATTTGTAGACGCATCATTTTTAGAAGAATACGAGCCCAGTATTCATGAGGCTGAAGTAAATGAAGAGCTTGAAACTCTTCATCAAAAGTTTCCTCTTGTATCATTTGAGAGTCCTCCTATCGCTATTGAAATTAAAAAGGAAGAAAAAAATAAATTACACAAATATTGTGACGATTTAAAATTCATGCACATCGAAGGTAGACCTATCCAAATTACTGAACGGGATTCGAGTCCTCATATGAATCCTTTTACACAATCTTGCAACGACAGAGAAAATGTACGATTAAAAAATAAAGCAAAAAAGAAATCCACATATTCAAAACCTTGTACGAACCCAATGGGGCAGAGCGAGAAAGGAAAAAAAATGGGACGAAAAAATAAAGTGGCTTCAAATGGTTCAAAATCTTTGAAAATGGGAACCAGTGATCATGTTTGTCCTACTTACTCACAGAAAAGTTTACCACCTCTTCACTCATCAGTTTTAACACTTCTTGGATTGGGATCTTCACTTTCTAAAGGAGATGATGAGTCTAATATTCCAGTGGCCAGCAAGCAAAAGGTAATAATTATAATTTCCTAACATAATTCATTTCATTTGGAGAGAAACAGACCCAAGATTATGACATTATATTTTAATTCAGTTGCATTCCGATTACTTTTTTTGCAAGAAGTTGTGTATTTGTCCACCCCACACATAAGATGGAACTTCGGCGTTGTACTATTGCGATCAACAGATTCATTAGATGGACTTAGTTAGTGTTAGCTGTATTAGCGTCGAAAGGAGGGTATCGGAATTACATTGCCGAAAAAAAAATTGAGTTGAAACCACTATTTTGTAGCGCTTAAAATTCTACATCGAATAGCTATATCAATTTTTGAAAAAAATTCGAAAAAACTCCGTGAGGCCGGAAAATTAAAAATGCAATGCATTGAAGAGATAGGGGAATGACAAATTTTCAAATGCGATTTTCGGAATATGTGCCATCGATTTGCAAACTGAAACTAGCATTAATGGAAAGAGAAAACTCCAGAGAATATTTTGAAAGTAATCTGAAAGTGTTTCACCCCCTATTTGGTGAAGTTTTGGGGGTTTCAAAAAGCACAAATTTTTTCTTCCGAAACTAATGAGTAGATAACATGACATTAATGCTAGTTTCAGTTTGCAAATCGATGGCACATATTCCGAAAATCGCATTTGAAAATTTGTCATTCCCCTATCTCTTCAATGCATTGCATTTTTAATTTTCCCGCCTCACGGAGTTTTTTCGAATTTTTTTCAAAAACTGGTATAGCTATTCGATGTAGAATTTTAAGCGCTACAAAATAGTGGTTTCAACTCAATTTTTTTTTCGGCAATGTAATTCCGATACCCTCCTTTTTCCATAGAAATTGAAAAACAAATCTGATGAAGTCACGAGAAGTACAGTCCAAAAGTCAGTGTGTGTGTTGAGTCGATTTCCACTTTATGGTCACATGCAGGTAAGAAGGTGTACAGGCAGGGAAATGAACCGAAAAAATGATAAAAATAATCTAAAACAAGGATATTATAGTTTCGAATTTGGAATTTGTACGGTTTCCAGGTAAAAATGTCCCTAATCACAGCTGCTTATTTTCGAGAAGGGGATTTCGATCAAGTATCAATACTGGAGGAAGCATTCCATAATCTAAATGCATGCTTATCTCCTGAATTACTGAATACTCCTGAAACATTTGTAGGTATGTGGATTGAAAATTTGAAAACGATTTTATATTTTTTAACTGTCACTGTTCGGTAAATTATATGATGCCAATGCTTGTGTATCAGGTCTCTCTCCTCGCGATCTCGTGTACACTTTCCGTCACCAAATTTTAGTACTTTTCAAGCTACTTTTGCTGGAGAAAAAAATCTTATTCAGAGGCAGTTCGGTTGGTCCCCTTTGTTCCACATTGCTTTCCCTAATCTCGTTACTCCCATTAACTCTGGAATACGGACTTCAAGAATCTGCTTGTGTGCGCACATGCAAAACTACCAACAGTGATGATGAACCGGATTTTCAATCTGATGCTAAAAACTCGACCAGTGATAATAGTAATAGTCAAAAGAAAATGAATATCAGTCAATCTTCATCGTCCCGTGATCTTAGAGCCAAAAGAGAACAAACAAGCAATGCTCTGATACAAGAATCAGATTCCGTCGAGTTTAAAAATTCCGAAACCAATCCCACTGTGACACTAGGAGCCGATAAAACTGTGATTACTAAAGCAGAGGAAGAAATTGTTTCGAAACCGGTGGAAAAACCAGGAGATGTACCTGATTTTGTAACTGCCATGCAAATGACAGCGTCTGATGCAGGACTTCCTCTTCAACTTTTTGCTAAAGGTTATTTATGTCATCCCTATTTGTCACTTCATTATCTGGATTTGTTGTCCGATACGAGAGTTCGGGGTTTCGTCATTGGGGCTACCAACATTCTGTTCAAACAGAAGAAGGATTTGGTCGATGTTGTGGTTGAGGTAAAGTGAATAGTTGTTTTTACCCAATCCCTCTTCTAGTTGCTATCTTTAATTTAAATATACTAAATTTAAAAAATTAAATGACCCGTAACCTCCCATAGTTTTTAACTTGACTACAAAAAGTGATTTTGGTTGGTTAAAGCCTAGAATGCAATATTTAAACAATAGAAATAAGTAATATATTTAAGTATAAATATAGTCATGAATCATGACTATATTTATGTTTAAATATATAAGATAACTCTCACAGGATGACTTGAAACTAACTAAAAGTAAACTAAATGTTGCAGATGGAAGACGGATCAATTGACATTTTAGATCCCATGCTGAAAAGGCTGGTCACCCTTACAACCCCAGACCTCCGATTTTCAGAGCACATAGTCCGTCAAGTAACTCAAGACGGAGGAAATGGGCGAAATGCAGATTCTGACAACTTTTTAGACGGCGTGGGATGGGAAGGGGGAGACGAATGGCTTCGAGCGCAATTCAAATATTATTTGATGTGTCTTATGAGAACTAGTCTGGAGGAGGAAGGAAGCAGATTTCGGGAACCATTTGGCCCAGCTTATTTGACGGCATGGCAGAACACACATCATTGGAAATTGTGGAACGGATATGTGAATGCGGAAGAGAGAGATACTCCGGGCATTTATGCGCTCAGTCCTGGTCATCCATTTGATGGGAATATTTCCATGAGTGATATGAAATTAAGAATTTCTACGTAAGTCCTATACATTATGCTTTTTTAATTGTCCGCATTCCTATATATGGTGCCATTTTTTCTAGCATTGTTCATGTTCACAATTCATTTTTAGTAAAACAGTCTTGCTAGTCAAATCAAGTGTACGGTTGGACAATTAAACTATTGAACGAGCCTATAATTCTGAGTTAATATGATTTTCATGTTTTAGACCATTCAAAAGGAATAAACTTCATGCATAGTTCAAAAGGATATTTTTTCAATTCAATGCTTAAGAGTAGTTGGAAAAAGTTCGAAGTTCATTCTTTAAATTCAAGGAATTGAAACACAATTATTATAACTCATTATTTGGAAACTAACTTTCAGATAATAATAATCACTGTCCGATAGGAAATAAAAAACTGTACATTAGCTGGTTTAGTTAGTTTGTAAAATTAGTCTTTTTGAAATTTTGACGTCATGCGAATCCTAAAAATTAATATTGGCTTTGATTTTGAAGCAGGATCCTGAGGAAGGAAAATCAATATAGTACAATGCAAAATGCTAACTAAAGTATTATTTTGAATAAATGAATACAGGACAATGCAAAGTTCAGAGAGTGGAAAGCGATTGAACATGGCTGTAGGGAAAGCTGTGGCTTCTACAGGAAAAGCAGTGGGGGGAGCCTTGACCACAGCCAAAGGGGCTTTTTCAAATTGGTGGTCCACGGTCACCACAACTAATTCAGGAATTCCTGATTCTTCATCTTGTGAGCACTCTGGCGCGGAAGAAGCTGTCGAAACTGATACTGTGGATCAAAAGGCTCTGAAAGACAATTGACGTACATATTTACAGATCTGTTGAAGTTCGCATATTTAGTTGAAAAACAAAAAATTAATGCAATTCAGTGCTGTCTTTCTAATCGAAACTACTAATCAATAGTTAGTTAAGTTTTAGTTACTTTAAGTTATTATTATGATCTGTAACTTATGAATCCTCTATCATGAAGAATATCATTTTTGAACATATATGGCTCTGGAAGCCATTATACTACCTAATTTACATAATTTTTTATCATATACTTTTATTGTGTAAGTTATGCAAATGTAAATTGGATCCCACATACTGCATCAAGAGTTGATAAAAGGAAAGGTCCAAATAGCCTACATTGTCCTCAAACTAAATTGATCCAATTAAATCAAACGTGCATGCTACAGCGATACATTAAATTTTACTTTTTTGTATTTGGATTGCATATTTAGAATACTTTAAAGATGAGATCAAAATCATAATTTCGTTTTGCGTTTAATAAAAATCATCACGAACAATTCTTATGAATTCGTTCTGATATGCAACTTACGTTCTATTACTAACTGGTCCATTTCATATTTTTTCACCTTGGCTTTTCATCCAACACTTGTCAAGGCTTATAAAACCAAACCACCCACTTTCATCTTTCTCCGGCAAAATATTATTCCCCACGATTACATGAGGAGATAGCGCCCATTTTCGGTACACCAAGTTCCTGTAAACAAACCGATCATCATCAAGAACGACAGGATGTAGATTATAATGTGATCCTTTCACTCTCTCTCTCTCTCGTTCTGAAGGTCAACAGTGGGGAATGCAAACGAAACAATGTAGTGTAGGCAGTATTATTCTACCACTATGGTATAATACGCTTTCTCACTCTCCCGAACATTATAATCTTGTACAGCATATAAAATGCCCTTGCCCTTTATTTTTTCTCAACGTAAATGGTAAATATCAAGTGTCATCTTACCTTTAACATCCCGAGCTCATGTCACTTCAAAACGCGCTGTGCATAAAAAGAAAGAAAAAGCGTTGTGAGTCGAGTTTTAAGCAACCGGCACGAAAATAAGCTTAGTTTGCTTCAAAGGGAAATTAAATGTAAGCTATAGTATTCCCTGCAGTTGTGTCCATTTACTTTTGGGGTAGTCAAAATATTGATGCTGATTGGGCCCGTGTAGTGAAAGTAGGTTAAATGTTTTTGATCTGGCGGATTTTATTATGCGCAAGGGATTTACAGGATTTAAGGGAAGGATAGAATGACAGAGACGAAAAACAGTTTAGTGTCTGTTGTAGATAAGATTGTGCGGTCCGTTCGAAATGAATTGGGGATAACTTTATGTATTTCTATAAAGAGAAAAGTCTCTTATTCAAATTACGGGCTCGTTAGCTTTCTACACATTTAAAATCAAGTTCCCTTTTTGTCCATGCAACTTGCGGAGATGACAGCTACAGATAATTAATGGACAAGTCATGTTTTCTTCTTGTCATCATAATGAATAGCAGTGTTTGAGTGACATGTTGGGTCAGCGTCAGACGCTGAATTTTTCACTGTGACAGACCCACTTCAGGTTCAAAATCGCTAAGAATGGCTTCACAAGGATACAGACGAAAGATACGAAGCTTTCGCTTAATTTTTTATCAATTGTTAAAAATGCAACATTTTTGTTCCGCTACAGTCCAAATGCTACCAATTGAGAACCCGATCTCTGGAAGTGAAAGCGATGATATTATTTAGTTGTCGTCCTTTCTTCTCTAAGCTAATCGCTGATACAGTCATATTACCCACGCACAGTTTAGGTAGGGCTTATAGAGCCTTTCTGCAAGTTTATTACGATTTAATCTCCCGCAGTGAGTTAGTTAGACAGTCAGTGCTCATATCTTTTTTCATTCTCTTTTGTTCCCACACGGGAAAACAAACGGAAACATTGATAATCATATCGGCACCTATTGTTTATGTATGTTTGCATACTGTTATTCAACATTCACGTTTGCCAAAATTATCTAACTAACTAACTAACTAACCAACTTGTTCACGTTCCTTTTTATGATACAATGCAAACAAACTTCGTATGCAGCTAAATAGTTAACCAACTAACTACAATATGTGGTCGCTTTCTTGATTAACACAAGTTGGTTTACAATGACAAAATTTTCGTGTGTTCATGTTCAGTCATGTTGACTAACTCTGCATAATGTGACTATGAGCTCTAGGGCTAGTCTCTGGGAAACCCTACGCCATAGGTAAATTACTATACCATAAATTATGCAATCAGCAGAGGAGAAATGTTTAGTGTACAATGGAAACAGTTGGTTTCAATCATGAATGTAAAAATAGAACACTAACTGAATAACTAGCTATGGAATTCGCTATGCAACATGTTGATAGCGACTAACTGAATTCCAGATTCACAGGAAAAGTCTGTCCAGTGCAATTGAATGGAATCGAAGGCAATTTTTTCCGTTTCCATAAATTTACATGCGTAGCTTATCTGATTACTTTCTCCTACACGGAATTGGCTCCCTACAGCTCTGAGCTTATTTTATTCAGTTCCTCTCATCTACATTTTCACACATGTACGCGAGATTTTCCCTTTGAATTTTTCAAAAGGATCCATCTTTTGCATAAATTATTAATGTATTCAAAATATCACCTTCAGCATTATTATAGTTAGTTAGTTTCTACTACTAGAATATCCTACTACCTAAATTAGTACGAATCACCGAGAAAATTAATTACAGCAATGCTGCAAAGCTATTCGCAAGTTTTTCATTTTTCAGACCTTCTTTCTATTTATCTGAAACCCAGAAATCCACAAAGTAAAAAAATAATTGACACATTCCACAAGTAACACCTGTGGATCACTCATATAGTGCAATACGACTCCTTGATTTGTCCAAAGCTACTAACCAGGTCACTATACTCTTGAGAGTACATTTGAAGTTGAAGTGAGAATCCAAATATACAGGCACAGTTAGTAGTTTCCCTAAACTTTGAACTTTCCATTCCTCCGTCCAGCCGTGCTGCGAGCTCTACCTAACCAACTAACTAACTTACTCTACAAACTTATACTTTACACTAGTTCGTTCCTATATATCTACCCAAACCCACCTTACATCCTTCCTACAAATCCTACCCCAACTAACTTTCTCTTCTCTGGTTGAATTATTCCATGGAAAACACATTGTCATCAACTGACTGACTGAGTAAATAAAGCAAGTCCTTGAAATCCAAACATTTAATGACTACAATGATACACAGAAAGCATATTTTCCCGAAAATGAACTCGTCAGTTGGTCGTTGTCAATGACAAATAAAGATGAAGAAGAGACTCTCAGATTTCTCGGGAATTTAATGCTGCCAAGTTTTTTATTTTGCACCTTGCGGGCGTAAAATATCTGTGGATAGAGTTTCCCAATGGAATAAATATTTCTTCACTTTCTCACTACAACTAACTAACTATGGGTGTGAGCTGTGAATCCAAAGAGAGAGACGGACATATGGTACAGTGTGCATCCCATAAAACTGGCAGTATCAACTTTCTCTTTGGAGACGAAACAGCAACTTTGGTGTGTGCTTGCACTCAATTACGATCTAATGTAGCCCTTCTCAGTAGACAAGCCAAGAGGGAACGACACACACAAAAATTGAGTCGAGTCTAAGCCTGAGTACAGGAGAAAGACTAAAGGAACATCTAAATCGGATTAAATGTTTGTGAGCAACTTTGGTTTAAAAAGTAATTCAGTTGGCAAATATATTTACTTTCGAGTTGACTGTGTAACCTGCTGCCTTTGAGTTGGGAAGTTGTGCAAGATAACAGTTTCGGCAACAAGTGAGTATTAAGGTAAGGATAAAGTTAGTACGCTGCCTGTTTTAGCATGCTACTGTTCTTAAGAGCTCCAGGATGGTATTCTAAATGTTTCAACTTTTTTAGTCTTTCGCTATTTGCGTTTTCAAATTACTTCTATAATGGGAGCTACATCTACCTTGTTCTGGCTTTATATAGTTTGTTACTTGTTAGTTAGAATGAATCCAGAATGAAAATTTCAGGTACACCATTTTTGCACTGCTATGAATAAAAAGGCCAAAAAGTTTTCACTGTAGACTGTGGACTTTTCCACCTTGACGAATAGAGCTACAGTCAAAATAAGCCCCTGGAAATTGAAATTCAACACGGTGGAACTGTGCAGTGAATGAAATCAGTGAATTGTCCATAAAATTAGATTTGTTCACCATTGTAGCTCACTAACAAATACAACAGAGCCCGGTATACAACAAACAAGTGGATCATTAAACTCACCTTTATTTTATGATCTAGAGGAACGATTGTAAAATAATAAATACAATTTATTGTCTGTGAACATTGTCATTACTGTTTTATTCCCCTAGTCAATAAAAATGGCTATCTAACTATGAGGACTGACTACCTTGTTTGTTTTTATTTTTGATATACCTTTGGCTCTACCCAATTTAACCCAATTTTTTATGCATTCAGGTAAAAAAAATGCCACCACCACCACCTTTGCCAGGAGAATCTGCTCCCATTGTTGAGCGACCCAAAACGGAGCTTGAACAAGTACAGATGAAGACTAACCAGGTTGTAGATGAGGTACGGGACAGAATCAATAACAATTATATCGCTCTCACACGCACATGTAACACAATATTGTACGAAAACCACTAAACATTGTTTGAAACCCATCAACCGCAATAATATTGCATTACATACACAAATACTATTGAGAGTTGACGCCTACATAAAATTTTACCCTACAGGTATGGTTAACTATAACTATTCATTTAAAATTTAGGTGTATTTGTACACATTATAAATCATTCAGTTAGTTTTAGTTAGATATTTTCAGTAATTACGTTTTTTTGCAAAATTTTATACACACTAAAACCGTTTTTCACGTTTTGCGCTTGTATCTATCGTTCATTTTTTCATACATTGCATTTGCAAATATAGAGCTCAAGGATTAATACAAGGAATGAGTTAATCCGGACATTGACAAAGTAGCTAACAACCAGTGACTCGGTCTATTCATGCGTGAAACTGTGTGAACCATATACACCTAGATATCAAGAATGATTAAAAACCGGACAAAAATTAATTACTCTGCTCCTCAAGGCATACAAATCTCTCAGCTATACACCCAGGTCCATGGCATAACAATACGACACATATAATTGTGACTGAATAAATTCATTCCTGGAAGTCATCACACTGCTGCAATCCATTAACTTGTAGCCTTGTGTGGAGTGAACACAATGAATTCCCATTTCCCAAATTCCATATACTGCACTATACAATGCATTTCACAATGATGTGCTATTTTGTTTTCCCTGACTAGCCAGCCAACAAACATTGCTACATGATTTTCCCTAATGCAAAAATTACAGTCTATCGTCCTGAAGTTGGATTTAGTTAGTTTGTAATCCATTACTTTGTCGTCCCATCTGTTGCGCCATTTAGTACACAATATATTTGTAGACTGCTATCACCCAGCTTTTTTATTTTATTACCTTGCCCTTTCGCAGCCTATATACTAATACTTTTGTAGTCAACAAGTGTTTGCTCACACTCACGTATCCTCCCATTTGCTCGTTTATACTCAAAATACACATTGTGCTCGATACTGGAAAAATCCCATTAAGTGCATGTGCTCCATTCAATTTTCTATTCAGTACCGACGGACAGATAGTGATCGAGAAAATTAAAGTAATCTAATTAAGGCGGCTGCATGTATATAGGCATGATAATACTGTAATATAAACTTTTAGTTAGTTAGTTAGCTTGAAAGATCCAGAAAGTTCCCAGTTTCATCAGTTAGTTAGAAACTGTAGAACTTACTAAATATATGAAGTAATGAAGTTTGCAAGGAGTGAGATCAGTGTTTTGAGCCATAGTGTCAATTTGATTGCACAGCAAGATTTCAGAATTATCGAACATGATACATGACTTTGGTCGTGAATTTTGTCATTGTGCGTAACTAACTAATGAGTTTTGCTGGCGAAAATTCCTTGACATTAATATACTTGGCCTGAATATGAGACAAATCTTTACACAAGGTCTCTTGGAAATCTGAGAACCAAGACATGCATGGGTTTTCAAAATTGACTTTAGCTCGTCGTGGTATATGGTATACATTATAGATAGTACACAAGGTTTAAATCTCATACCCCAAAAAGTAAGAGGATATTATTATGATGATGGGAGTAGTGTGCTCTTACATAGAATTTTGTCAAAGACAGATGGGTTGTGCTCCATACTGTTCAAAGATAGAGCTTTGTACACAGGCGTTTTTTTCTCTCCTTTTTGGGATGCTCTGATGAAAGGAGTTGAAAAGTTTTATCAGGAAAGTTCAAACAGTTGAGAAAACGAGAAGGAAAAAAATTCCCTTCGCAGTTATTTTGCTTTCACGTACTTATGTAGTCTACATTTTTAGGGCAAAACAATTACGTGTTGCTCTCATCATACAAACGACTCTTTGTACGGAGCTATTCGCTAACATTTGAAATGCACAGTTTTTTTTACTACCCAGGGTCAGGAACCACATTTTTAATTTTCTACGTTCTGTTGATTTCGTTTGAAACTACGCAACTTTAACTTTGTGAATAATGCATGGGAATATATTGTGTAGTAGTAGAGGTCTGGGTACACGATCCCACCGCAACTTTTGTGTACATTGTAGGGTCTCTGAAAATGGGTATAAAAAAGCAGGATGCGCATATGATTCAAAGATGTGCCAAACAGGAGATAAACTGTGTGTTATAAAACCATGGGGACGATTTAAAGCTCGTAGTTTATAGTTGGTTAGTTAGTTTTTTATTATGTTTCGTTTTCTATATACAACCAGTTTAGTTAGTTAGCTATGAAAGAGAAATCGAAATGTCAAAGGCGGTTCCTCTCTATCATTATACAGTCTGTGATTATACAGTATATGAAAAGGAAATTTCTCAGCGCATTTTCACTATGTAACTAACCCTAGCCTTCATGTTATGCATTCAACCAGATCAAGTTTTTGCGAGACAGAAATACATGCTAAATAACGGAGACTATAGGCTAGAAGGCACGAATTCTAGCTGCAATACGAATTTATGCATGCAAAGTTTACATATTGCTTTGGACTAATGAGGTTTTAGTGTCTACAATTTGAATCACCGTATTGCCAACAAAAGGCTTATTACAATGCCTAGAGGGATTGCAATATCGTTTAAGGATGAACCTTACACACGGTCTAGTGCAGTTTAATATCAGTTAGCTAATGTGTGTTAGACTGTGAAAATTTATTGATCCATTAAAATAGCGACAACGAGTCGATAATTTTAATAATACTGCGAAAGGAACTGGAAGGAAGATAAAAATGATAACATTCAGCTAGTAATTAAGAAATACCAAAATAGCTTATTTTGAACAGCACCATTCCATGCACAGCGAAAATTAGCATTGCCTTGGCTCGGGAATTTCTCTGCTGCAGTAATTTTACACTGTAATAGAATGTTGTAGTTGTACTTAGAATCCCCCTATGTGGTTTGTGGTCTCAAAGGTAGAATTTCTCTTTTTGCATACATTCATACACAAAACGGGTTAGCTATGGTATAATTAAATTTTGAACCAATTTTATTACTTGCTACTGCAATTAGATTATGCATGCAAATGCGATTTTTTGGATGCCCTTAGTCGGAAATGGGATATAATCAAAAGTTGTTCCGTCCATTTTGGAAAATTTATGTTTGGCACTAGGAAGAAATGTCGTTAGCAAAAGTATGCGTGAAATTCGCTTTCTGTTCGTCAAATAGTCTTCAATGCATTCCACAATTCATTTCACACTCATTTGACACCATAAAAGGAGAATGTGATGAGAAAAATCATAATGGCTTTGTTGACAGCACGAAAGACCATTTTTCCCTCTGAAGAACAAGAATTTTTTAATTTTGAATTCTCAAGTAACTAAATATACTGCATATCAAGGATTTTAGTTTTCATTATCATCCATCAGTCAATGTATGGTCTCACGCCCCAGTTTTATAAATGACACGATCCACTCTTTGCTGAATTCAAAAGTTTTGTAACAAACTAACTAACTTGAACTTTTTATTCCAGTCTTTGGAAGCAACACATCGTATGGTGGCTCTGTGTGAAGAGGTGAGAAAAAGTTGATCATTCAATTCGAACTCAATTAGTTAGTTAGTACGGTATGAAAGTCAGCGCTGGATGGCAATAAAGCAAAGCGTTATACACTCAACACTGTCGACTGTCGACACTATTTCGCAAAATACATTGAATGCTGTCAACAACCTGTTCGTTCAACAAGATTGTCACTCGGGAAAATTAAAAACGTCTATTTCGCAACCAAAATCTAATCCACCACTATTACCGGAATGAAGTCAACAAACACATGTCCTTCCCCGACCCCAATTCTTTTTGCTTGCATTATGCCAGGCCTTGAATCTTGCCTAAGTTTCAGGTGGGAATAAATTTTAGCGCGTAAACTTTAAACGACGTTTAACTACAACATTGCTTATAGCTAATACCAGGTCATGTTATGGCATTGACGAAACGAATCACTGCATTTTAGTTTTTTATTGCTGAAAAGCCGTTATTAAAAATTGTATTCCCAGAATACTTGACGCTTCAACTACTAACTCAAGTACTAACTTTCTTGTGTATTCTGTGCAGAGTAAAGAAGCCGGAATCCGGACCCTAGTAGCATTGGATGATCAAGGAGGTCGGTCGAATTCTCACAAAATCTTTTTTTTTCCTTTTGCATGTTGCATCCTTGCATGCTATAGTAATAAACTTTGGTAACTAACTAAACCGTCAAAGGGACAAGTATTTGATTCAAGTGAGTGCAGTCAATCAATGCTGTGGCTGATTGAAAGAAAAATAGATTGCTTTGTTCCCAATAATTTGCTAGTATTAGTCTCTCAAGTGTATAAAGTTCAGTGAGCTGTGGAAACCGTAAGGACAGAAGCTTTGCTCAACTTTTATACCAAATCTGGTTGACAATACTACATATTAAATGACTTTGCAATGAAGATTCGTAAAATCTTCTTTTACATTAAATTTTAAGTGTATTTAGTAGTATAGTTTTGTTACAAGAACATTTTTCGCGTTTTTTAATATACTTTTTTACAATCTCCTTTTTAGAAATTGTGTGACCGCTTTTTTCTAATTTAGCAACCGTAAAGTGCACTTGACGCTTTTGATCAACTAGCCATGAGAGGAGCACTTCGTTGTTAGTTAGTTACTTTTCAGTTTGTAGCAAAAAAAGTAAGTAATGTTAGGCAACTCCTCTATAAAGTTGAGTGAGAAAACTTGAGTCACAAGAACCTTCAATGCAATAATTGCAATGTGATTCTTCGTGACTTCAAAGTTGTCTTCCTTTTAACTTAGTTAGTTACTTTGGTATTTGATGTAACATAATGAAAAAAGAGTTGTGAGAAAATGGAAACTGGATAAATGGATGGGGAAGACGGAACTGAATTAAGTCAAAGAAGATATCACGTATACTAGTACTATTTATTTGCAGAGCAACTGGATCACATAGAACAAGGGATGATTCAGATCAATCAGGATATGAAGGAAGCTGAAAAAAATCTGGAGGGAATGGAGAAATGCTGCGGACTATGTGTACTCCCATGTAAAAAGTGAGTGGTCACTAACTATAACTAGATCATTGTAATTAGTAATTTCTAACTACTGTCCGTTTCAATGAAATACGGAGTTCCTAATGTTAAATTGGCTATCTAGGCTTGTTGGATGATCACCGTGAGAAAGGCAAATTTCGTAAAAATTGCCTGGGCAACCAAAATATGTTCTAGATCTTAAAGGTGTCTTTAGACTTTCGGCTTTTCGTCGGCCGTAAGAAATCCGATCGGAAAAAGTGAAAATTTGCTTACTTCAGTGTTTCCGATCGGCCGTCTGTCAAAACAAGTTTGGCTTTACACTTTCGGCAATTCTTACGATCAGCATAGATATTTTTTCTATGACTGACATAAATAGCACTCTATGTTTCGAAAAAAACACATGCTATAATACCGTGGGATTTTCTTCGGCCAAAAAAAGTTGAATCTGATTCAACTTGATTTGCCGAAGAGCACCCGAAGAGAAGCCGATCAGAAAACTGAAACTGTAAAGACAAACTTTCACCAAGTCCTATCGGATTGCCGATAGGAGACCGAAAAGCCGAAAGTCTAAAGACACCTTAAGTCCCCATGATGAGATTTATGATTATTATTTATTATTTATTTTTTGCTCAATGATAAACAAACTCTGCCTGGTAACCATTGAAAAAAGTTACTCCGTATTTCATTGAAACGGACAGTAACTCTTACCTACTGGACTATGGCAAATTTTGATTTCCTATTGAGTTTGTATGCACGAACTTTTGTAGTGTGGGATACAAATATGGGAATGGGAAATGGTTGAGTAGGCCTTTCCAAAACGCAATGTCACTATCATGTGGAAGAAAACTTTTCTATTCATTTCAATGATAATAAGGAGTGATGGGAAACGCTAAACTTCCTAAAGTAGCGCTCCCACTTCCCTCCAAACAACTTTAGGTAAACAAAATAGCCTTGCGTGAAAAATGTTTGCTAGCTAGATTGACTTCAAATGCAGTTCGTAATATCAAACTTCTAAGTAAGTAGCAAAGTAACCACTTTAGCCTTGGTCATTCTGTAAGGAAAATGGATTTATGCTATTTAAACTGATATAATCGAACAATGATTAAATTTCGTAAGGTTTGTGACTAGGGCGTCAGATTTTAAGGAGGATTCTGGTACCTGGAAAGGAAATGAGGATGGGAAAATTGTTAACAGCCAGCCACAAAAAATGTGTGATGAACGGAATGGAATTCCAGCATATGGTGGCTATATTCAGAAGTAAGTTAGTAATAAGTCATTTGCTTTCTCTTCATCTTATTTGTAGTTTGTGTCTTATTATGGCTGTACAAAAGTTTCTACACAATTCTTCATTTTTCTTGCCCTTAATGCATTACTTTTCTTTATTGCTGTCGTGCAATGGAAATAATTTTCCGTAAACTAAGATTAATAAAGTTTTATTACTTATAGCATCATTACCTTATCCGTCTAAGCCCAAATTTTCCTGTCACTGACGGTCGCTATGGAAAAAAATAAATAAAATGTCAGCGAACAGGAAAATTTTGTACACAAAGTATAACTTTCTATTTTACTCAAAACCCTCAAAACCATAAAAAATTAAAAGGAATCCTGTCCACAGAAGAGCGACATGTGAGACTGAGACCTTTGATTTTATTTTAACCGAGAACTACGACGCGAAAAGGATGGGATGGCAAT
>Ga0210040_10001581_pt1 | contig 34041 bp, 31 predicted proteins | sample CryGeyCG12114_NA_FD_185462 | JGI IMG/M metagenome (GOLD analysis project Ga0210040, IMG submission 185462) | Groundwater microbial communities from aquifer - Crystal Geyser CG19_WC_8/21/14_NA (SPAdes) (version 2) | ecosystem: Environmental > Aquatic > Deep subsurface > Groundwater | place: USA...
CGGGACTGCCCGTGGCCCTGCGCACAGCGGGAGACCCCGCGTCGCTGCCGCTGGCCGTGCGCGTGACGCTGCACCGGGTCGTGCAGGAGGCCCTCGCCAACGCCGCCCGCCACGCCGCACCGGGAGCGCCGGTGACCGTGGACGTCGCGGTGGCCGAGGCCGGTGTGGTCGCGCGCATCGCGAACGCGCGCCCGGCCGCGTCGACGCTCCCGGCCGCGGGCAGCACCGGCGGCTACGGCCTGCTGGGCCTCGGCGAGCGCGTGGCGGCGCTCGGCGGAGAGCTGTCCAGCGGCCCGCGCGACGGCGACTGGCTGGTGCAGTGCCGCCTCCCGCTGACCAGCGCCGCGCGGCAGCCCGTCGCGGCCGGCGGCGCCGCGTGAGCGACGTCGGCACCGAGGTGCGCATCGTCCTCGCCGACGACCAGGCGATGGTCCGCTCCGGGCTCGCGCTCGTCCTCGGCTCCGAGCCCGGGTTCACCGTCGTCGCGCAGTGCGAGGACGGCGAGGGCGTGCTCCCCGCCGTGCGCCTGCACCGCCCCGACCTCGTGCTGCTCGACGTGCGGATGCCCCGCGTCGACGGCCCGGAGGCCACCCGGCGGCTGCGCGCCGAGCCCGGCGCTCCCCCGGTGCTCGCGCTGACGACCTTCGACGACGACGACGTGCTGTGGGGCGCGCTGGACGCCGGCGCCGCGGGCTTCGTCCTCAAGGACAGCCCCGCCGAGCTGCTCGTCGAGGCCGCCCGCGCGGTCGCCGGCGGCGGCGCGTGGCTCGACCCGCGCGTGCTGCCCCGGGTGCTGGACCGGGCGCGGGACCGCACCCGGGCGCAGTCGCCGACGCCCAGGAGTGCGCGGGCGCTGGAGCGGCTGACCCCGCGCGAGCTCGACGTGCTGCGGCGCGTGTGCCGCGGCGCGAGCAACAGCGAGATCGCGCTCGACCTGCGGATGGGCGAGCGCACCGTGAAGTCCCACGTCTCGGCGATCCTCGCCAAGCTCGGCGTGCGCGACCGCGCCGGCGCGATCGTGGCCGCCTACGACGCGGGGATCGGCGCCCCGGGGGCCTGAGCCCCTGGCCTCCGGGCCGCTCGGTCCACCAGGATCTGCGCCATGTCGAGCGCACCGACGCACGCGTGGATCTGCCGGGCCTGCGGCAACCAGTACCCGCCTGCTCCTGAACCGCCGGCCCAGTGCCGCATCTGCACCGACGACCGCCAGTACGTGCCGGCGTCCGGCCAGGCGTGGACGCACCTCGACGAGCTCGCCGCCGAGGGCCGCACCACCACGTGGGCGCAGGTCGAGCCGGGCCTGTTCGAGCTGGTCGTCAGCCCGCCGATCGGCATCGGCCACCGCGGCCTGCTCGTGACCACCCCGGCCGGCGGCGTCCTGTGGGACCCGCCCGGCTACCTCGACGACGCGGCAGTGACCCTCGTCGAACAGCACGGCGGACTGCTCGGCGTCGCCCGCAGCCACCCCCACCTGTGCGGGGTGCAGACCGAGTGGAGCGCCCGCTTCCCCGGTCCCGACGGCCGCGGCGCCCCGGTGTGGGTCCCCCGCCGCGACGCCGCCTGGGTCACGCACCCCGACGACGCCGTCATCTGGTGGGAGGACCGCGCCGAGCTCGCCGACGGCGTCACGCTCATCCGCTGCGGCGGCCACTTCGCCGGCAGCGCCGTCCTCCACCTCGCGCACGCCGCCGAGGGCCGCGGCGCGCTGCTCGTCGGCGACACCCTCATGGTCCTGCCCGGGTTCGAGCGCGTGTCGTTCATGCGCTCCTACCCGATGCTCCTGCCGCTGCCCGAGCGCTACCTCGACCGCCTGCTCGCCGCCCTCGAGCCGCTGGCCTACGACCGCCTCCACGGCGGCTGGTCGGGCGTCACGGTCGACACCGGCGCCAAGGACGTCGTCGCGCGCAGCGCCGAGCTCTACCGCTCCTGGCTCACCGGCACCGCCAGGGACCCGGATCAAGACCCCGACCCGGACGACTGAGCAGGTCAGGCGTCGTCGTCAGGGGTACCGCGGTCAGCGGTCGTCCGCCTCGGCCGGACTACTCGGGCAGGGCCTGGAGGTCGGTGGCGTTCAGCCGCTGGGAGTCGGCGGCGTACCCGGCCTGGAGGAGAACGCCTTCGGAGCGCAGGACCTCCTCGGGCGTGCGGTGCTCATCGGGATCGCTCCAGGCGAAGTTCGGGCGTACGCGTCCGTCGGCGCCGAGGACGCGTTGGGCGTTGGGGCAGTCCGGACACCCGGCGATGTGCTGACCCAGAGGCTGAGCGGCTGTGCCGACCACCTTGGCCAGCTCTCCGTAGGTGGTCCAGCGGCCCGCGGGGATGGCTCCCATGGCGCGGTGGAGGTCAGACCAGTCGAAGCGACCGGTGGGCACGGACCCGGCCACGGTCGGCAGGTCACGACCGTCCGGCAGCACCCACCAGCTCGGGCCGCGCACGCTGCGGGTGATCCCTGCCGCTTCCGTCAGCATCGACGCGATCAGCGGTGACGGCCGGTAGGACTGGCCGTCGTGCTCCCACCGGATCGGATCCCTGCGACGGTTGAACCACCGCGCTCGGCCCCGGGACGGCTCCTCAGCGACCCAGTCGAGGAGCTGCTGCCTGGCCTGCTCGTCGACCTCGGTCGTCGGCCGCAGAGCGAGCGGGGTCCCGTCGGGGATGGCGCCAGCAGCGACGAGCCTCAGCACGGTGCTCTTCTCGCGGGCCTGGCGCCGCTTGGCGTCGACCGCCTGGGCCTGGGCGCGCTGCGGCGAGACGGTGAAGTCCTCCACGTCCGGCACGGGGAAGAGCTGGGACACCGTGATGATCGTGCGGTCGTCGAAGACCCGGTAGGCCTGCACGCGCTGCATGGTGATGTTCAGGCCCATCTCGGTGAGCCAGACGACGGAGGCCGTCACGGTCGTCGGGAAGTCGCCGGCTACCAGCACGATGCGGGGCTGGCGCAGCACCTCGACGTCGAGCTCACCGGCGTGGTCGGCCAGCTCCGCCCGCGCCGAGTCTTCGTCGATGTCCCGATCCGTGCGTCGCCGGAAGGCGACGTAGTGCTCGAGCAGCGCCTCCTCGGTGAAGCGGCTGGTCATGGCCGCGTAGCTGATGGCCTGCATGTGCACCGTCGAGGGTGCGCGGTCTCGCTTGAGCTCCGCGACCACGAGACGGCCGTCGGTGTCCAGGCCCAGGACGTCGAGCCGGTCACGCTCACGATCGCCGGACTGCGTCCCCTGCCACCGATCGAACTCGAAGGCCACCACCTTGACGCCCGGTCCGAGGATCTCCGGGTGAGCGAGCACCCACTCCTGCAGATCGGAGCGCTCGCGCAGGCCGGCCTCCGCGAGGGAGATCGGCCTGGCACGCGTCGCTGTGGAGGTGTCCACCGTGAAGACCAGTGCACCGGGCATGCGGAGCACTCTGCCGCACCGCGACGGATGACCTCGGCCACGGGCCCTGGCTCCGCGCGGTGGGCCGGTGAGCGGCGCCACCGACCCGGCGCTGCAGTTCCCCGTCTCGTCCGTCATCCACAGCGGCGCCCGGCGGAACCTCACCACCCCTGAGGTTCCGCCGGGAACTCAGGCGCGCCCGTGCGCCATCGCGAACAGCCGGTCCAGCACCCGGGCGCCGTCGGCCCGCAGCCCGTTGTGCAGGTGCTCGTTCGTCAGCCACACCCGTGCCCCGCGCACGGCCCGCGCCGTCTCGAGGGAGAAGCCGGCCTCCACGTACGGGTCCTCGGCGTAGACGGCGCCCGCGACCGGCACGTCGTTCACGGCCAGCTGCGCCGGGTCGTACAGCCGCGGCCACGGGTGGTCGGCGAGGATCTGCGCGGCCTCCCGAAGCGGCGCCAGCGCGGCCACGTCGTCGAGCACCCACGGTTGCACGTGCTCGCCGAAGAGCAGCGTGGGGTCCTCGTCGAAGACGGCCGGCCGCATCCGGTCCGCCGACCACGCGGTCGTGGCGCCGTCGGCGTAGCAGGACTCGTGGACGACGGCGTAGAGCGGGTTGCGGGCGAAGCCCATCGGGTCAGCGGCGTCGTGCCGGAACCCCGGGGACTCCTCAGGGAGTTCGAGGATGCCGTGCAGGGCGTCCGAGCCGTCGCTCATCCCGAGGGGGTTGCCGAGCATCCGCAGCCGGCGCGCGGTGAGCCGGTCGCCACCGGGCAGGGCCAGCGGGGACGCCGTGAGGCGCTCGTGCAGCGCGCGCACCCGCTCGCGGTCGCCCGGGTAGCGGGCGTAGTGGCGCTCGACGAGCTCGAGCTGGCGCGCCCAGGTGGCGGTGTAGACCTCGTCCGGGTGGCGCCCCACCGGCGGCAGGCCCCCGGTCATGTACGCGGCCTCGAGGGAGTCGGGCGCGATCGAGAGGTACGCCAGCGCGCAGAAGCCGCCGAAGGACTGGCCGAGCACGCTCCAGCGGCGCACGCCGAGGGCCTCGCGCAGCAGCTCGGCGTCCCGGACGATGCTGTCGGCGCGGAAGTGGGTGAGGTACTGCGCCTGCTCCTGCGGGGAGAGGCCGGGCAGGTCACCCACCGGCGTCGAGCGACCCGTGCCGCGCTGGTCGAGCAGCAGCACCCGGTGGTCGGCCAGCGCCCGGGCCAGCCACCCCGGGGACGTCGGCGACCCCGTGGGCCGCGGCGACTCGTGGCCCGGCCCGCCCTGGAGGTAGACGAGGAAGGGGCGGTCGAGGCCGTCAGGGGCGGCCACCTCGCGGGCGAAGACGGTGATCGACGGGCCGTCGGGGCGGGCGTGGTCGAGCGGCACCTCCAGCTCGTGCTCGGTGAGGACGAGGCCGGGGGTGCGGGAGGTCACCGGAGACGCGGGCACACCGGGAAGCCTGCCAGCCCGGCCGCGCGCGTGGGCGGTGGGGCGGCGGTGACGTCATCCAGGCGGGGGCCGCCGAGCCGGGGTGCCTCCCGCGGGAGGCACCCCGGCTCGGCGGTCAGGCGGGGTACCGCGTCCGGCGGGCGCTGTGCGCCGCGTACACCGCGCACCCCGCGAGGACGAGGGCGAGCGGCGGGAAGACGGGGGCCGCGAGGAGGCTGCCGACCAGTCCCGCCGCCCCGATCACCCACCACGTGCGGCGGACGCGGTCCTGGTCCGGTCCGGCTCCGGCAGCAGCCCCGGCGGAGGCCCTCGCCGGGACCCCGGCGGACATCACCGCCGCCCCGCGCCGCAGCGACAGCACCACGACGACCACCGCGGCCACCGCCAGCACGAGCGCCCAGCCGAGCTGGCCGTCGGCGAAGCGCCACGTCGACAGCAGCGCCAGGCACGCCGCCGACACCGCCCCGCCGGGGGCCATCCGGCGCCCGCTCACGAGAGCAGCTCCCAGGTCGAGACGACGCCCAGCACGGTGAGCAGGACGCCGGAGGCCAGCACCCAGATCTGCCCCGGCACGGACAGCCGGTGCGAGCGCGGCAGCACCTTGTGCTCCGTCCAGACGATCGCCAGGCAGAAGATGCCCGAGGTGAGCAGGCCGCCGAGCACCGAGGCCGGTGTCACGATCACCACGAGCTGGCCCACCGTCCAGACCAGCGCCAGGCTCGCCACCAGCATGTACAGGTACATCCAGGGCCGCACGGACGCCGCCCCGGCCCGCCGCACCCGGCCGATCACCGGCGCCAGGGTCTCGAACGCCGTGTAGGTGTACAGCTCCCAGAACGCGTACAGGGAGCCGAAGAAGGCGAAGAACACCGCCAGGTAGTACAGGTACTCCAGCACCGGGTGCACGGCCGTGAGGAACTGCGCCTGGAAGGTCAGCGTCTCGTTGCCGTTCGGGACGAGGTGCTCCGGGCCGAGCAGCGAGGCGCCGTTGAGCATGAACATGCTGGCGAACAGCGCGATGGCCACGAAGGACAGCACCGTGTCGGCCAGCGGTGCCCGGCTCCACGCCTTCGCCGCGGCGACCTGATCCGGCTCGGTGGAGACCGGCAGCTGCTCCCCCCTGGGCAGGGCGGCGAGGCGCTCGGCCATCTCGGCCTGGTCCGGCGCCCCGAGCAGGCCCCACTTCTTCTCCCGCATCATGCCGGCGTAGCCGATGTAGTCGTACGTCCCGCCGCCCACGGCACCGAGGTAGGTGGCCACCTCGAGCCACACCGGCCGCTCGGCGATGTCCGGGTACGCACCGGCCACCCAGCCGCTGTACTCCGGGACCGTCGGCAGGATGCCGCCGAGCGCCGCCAGCCAGTCGGGGCGGAGCACGACGACGCTGACCGCCACGGCCAGCAGCATGAAGGCGACGATGAACAGCTGGGCCTTCTCCAGCTTGTCGTAGCCGCCGAACCACGCGAGGACGCCGGACAGCACGATCAGGGCGGTGGCCCACAGCGGGCCGGTCCCGAACGTGAGCGAGGCCATGAGGTCGCCGATGCTGATGCCGAGGCCGCCCACCCACGACGGGATCGCCGCGATGGAGACCACGCCCATGAGCAGGGTGAACCAGCCGCGGGGCCCGCGGAAGAGCGTGGCCCACCGGGCCATCGGGTGCTCGCCCGCGACCACGGTGTAGCGGTTGAAGGAGTAGGCCAGTGCGGCCTTGGCCACCGCCGAGACGACGAAGGCCCAGATCAGCGTGTAGCCGAAGATGGCGCCGCCGCGCGAGGCGAAGATCATCTCGCCGCTGCCGATGTTGGCCGACGCCACGATGGCGCCGGGTCCCAGGACGGAGAAGGCCGCCGTGATCGTCAGACGGCGGCGCAGCTTGGCGGGTGGGTCGGGGTAGACCAGCGGGGCCGTCTGCGCCGGGCTGGATCCTGCGGGAGTGCTCATGCTCGCTCCTTTGCGAGTCCGGTGGTGCTCGGGTCAGCGCGCGAGCTCTGCAGCGGCCACGCGCTCCATCTCGTGCAGCTTCTCCACGCGCCGGCGGCAGTCGGGGTCGGTGCTGAACCGGGCGGCGAGGAACTCCTCGATCACCTGCGTCGCCACGACCGGCCCCACGAGCCAGGCGCCGATGCACATCACGTTCACGTCGTCGTGCTCGACGCCCTGGCGCGCCGAGTACGGGTCGTGGGTCACGCAGGCGCGGATGCCCGGGATCTTGTTCGCGGCGATGCTCGCCCCGACCCCGGTGCCGCAGACCAGGACGCCGCGGTCGGCCTCCCCGGCCCGCACGGGCTCGGCGACGAGCCGGGTGACGTCGGGGAAGTCCGCTGGCGAGTCGTCGTGCACGCCGACGTCGACGACCTCGTGGCCGAGTCCCTCCAGAACGCTCTTGACGTGCGCCTTCAGGGGAAATCCGGCGTGGTCGTTGCCGAGGGTGATGCGCATGGGGCCTCCATCGATCGATCAGGGGGACGGGCGTGGTGGTGGGACGGGCGTGGTGGGAGGAGTGGTGGGCCACCCGGTGGTCATGGGGCCGCCTCGGCCACCTCCCGGCGCAGCGGGATGCTGTCCTGCGCCCCGGCGCGCGCGGCGGCGCACGCCCCGGCCCGGACGCCGAGCTCCACGGCCGCGGGCAGGTCGTCCCCGGCGCTCAGCGCCGCGGCGAGGTAGCCCGTGAAGGTGTCGCCGGCGCCAGTGGTGTCGACGGCCTCCACCTCGGGCGCCGGCTGGACGTCGGGCCGCCTCCCGCCGGGGGCGGCGCACGCGGCACCCCGCGGCCCCAGCGTCACGACGGTGAGCACCTGGTGGCGCTCGGCGACCGCAGCGGCGAGGGCCACGCCGTCCTGCGCAGGGGCCGCAGGGCCGAGCACGCTGCGCGCCTCGCTCTCGTTGACCACCAGCACGTCGAGCCATCGGGTCAGGTCGGCGACCGGCCCCGCCGGCGCGGCGTTGAGCACGACGCGCGCGCCGGCCGCGTGCGCCGCGGCCGCCGCCTGCCGGACCACGGCGGCAGGCACCTCCAGCTGCAGGAGGAGGAGGTCATCGGGGCCCAGCCCGTCGCACGCGGCGGCGACGTCCGAGGCGTCGAGCTCCGCGTTGGCCCCGGGCACCACCGTGATGGTGTTCTCGCCGTCGTCCTGCACGGTGATCAGCGCCCGCCCCGTGGAGACGCCGTCGATCGACCGCACGCCGGAGACGTCCACGCCGCTGCCGCGCAGAGCTCCGCGCAGCACCGCGCCGGCGTCGTCGTGGCCGACCGCGCCGACCATGCGGACGCGGGCGCCTGCGCGAGCAGCCGCGACGGCCTGGTTGGCGCCCTTGCCGCCGGCGTGGCGGCTGGAGCCTCGCGCCAGGACGGTCTCCCCGGGAACCGGCAGGGCTGCCACGGAGGCGACCTCGTCGAGGTTGAGGCTGCCGAGGACGACGACGGTCATGCGGGGCCTCCGGCGGAGCGCTCCCGCTGGGGCCGGGCCGTGGTGCCGCGCCGGACCAGGGTCGTCGGCAGCACCCGCTCGAGCGGGTCCACGGCGTCGCCGGTGGACAGCTCGAGCAGGGTCTCGACGGCCAGGCGCCCCAGCTCGTAGGTCTCCTGGCGCACCGTCGTCAGACCGGGTCGCACGTAGGAGGCGAGGTGGATGTCGTCGAAGCCGACCACGCTGACGTCCCGGGGCACGCGCAGCCCGGCGTCGTCGAGGCCGCGCAGCGCGCCGATCGCCATGAGGTCGTTGCCGGCGAAGACGGCGGTGAAGCGCGCCCGGCGCGCCAGCAGGGCCGCCACCGCCTCGCGTCCCGCGTCCTCGCTGAAGGTCGCCTCGACGACGAGCTCCGGGTCGACCGGGAGCCCAGCCGCCTCCAGCGCGTCGTGGTGACCGGCGAGGCGCTGACGCGCCACGTCGAGGTGCAGCGGGCCGGCCAGGTGCGCGATCCGCTCGTGGCCGAGCGCGACCAGGTGCTCGGTGGCCAGGCGCCCACCGGTGCGCTGGTCGCTGCGCACGACGGCGGCCCCGGGCAGGTCCGCCGCGCGGTCGACGCAGACCACCGGCAGGCCGGCCAGCACCTCTTCGAGCCCTTCGTCGGGCAGCTCCGTGGCGTCGAGCACGACACCCTCGATGCGGTGGCGGCGCAGCTGGGCCAGCAGCTGGAGGGTGAGCTCGGGGTCGTCGCCGGTCTGCGCCAGCTGCAGCAGCCGGCCGTGGCGCGACGCCGCGTCCTGGACGCCCTTGACGAGCTCGGGGAAGAAGGGGTTGCGGATGTCGGGCACCAGGACGGCGAGCGTGGCCGTGCTCCCCCGACGCAGCTGACGTGCCACCTCGTCGGGCTGGTACCCGAGCCGGTGCGCGACGTCGAGCACCCGGGCGCGGGTCTCGGCGCCCACGCGGCCCTCGCCGCTGAGCGCGCGCGACGCCGTCGTCACCGAGACGCCCGCCTCGACCGCGACCTGCTTGATGCCCACGAGACCTCGTCGTCCGCCGGGTGCGCAACCGTTTGCGCAACACCGTGAACGCTAGTGGTCGCCGTCGCGCCCCGTCAAGGACGGGCGGCTCGGGTCGTCGAGGAGCGCGTCCGCCGGGAGCGGCTCCTCGACCACGAGCCCGGCCTCGGGGCGCCGTCCGCTACCAGGGCATCGACAGGAACGGCGAGGCGTACTCGGCGTCGGCGAGGAGCAGCGCCTCGGCGTCTGCGGGGTCCATCCGGTCGGCCTCGGCCGCCACGATCATCGACAGCAGCCGGACGTCGCCGGCCGTGGCGAGCCCGGTGATCTCCGGGTGGGCGAGCACCCACGAGACCGCAGCGCGGATGCGCTCCGCGTCGTCGTACGGCTCGTACCAGGTGGCGTAGCCGCCGTCGGAGCCCTCGGGCCAGTTCCGCCGCGACACCGTCTTGATCGTCATGAGGCCGGTGTCCTGGCGCGCGACCTCCTCGGCGAGCGCGGCGTACGCGTCGCGGAACGCGGGGTCGCGGAACAGCACGGGGTTCAGCGGCGTGAGGACGGTCGCGAAGGGGAAGCGGCGCAGCGCCTCGAGGTGGGTCTGCGCCGCGGTCTTGCCGTGGCCCGTGATGCCGATGGCACCGACCATCCCCTGCTCCTGCGCGGCCAGCGCCGCCTCGAGCGCTCCGCCGGCGCCGGTGACGAGGTCGAGCTCGGCGAGGTCGCCCACGGCGTGCAGCTGGAGCAGGTCGACGGAGTCGGTCTGCAGCCGCTCCAGGGAGCGCTGGACCGAGGCCCACGCGCCCTCGCGGTCGCGGTCGCCGGTCTTCGTGGCGAGGAAGACCTCGGAGCGGATCCGCGGCATCCACGGGCCGACCCGCAGCTCGGCGTCGCCGTAGCTGGCGGCGACGTCGAAGTGGTTGATGCCGGCGTCCAGCGCCTCCTGGATCGAGGCGTCGGCGGTGTCCTGGTCGACCTCCCCCAGCGCCGCTCCGCCGTACACCAGCACCGAGCTCACGTGGCCGAGCCGTCCGAGCCTGCGTCGTTCCACCGGGACCTCACCTCGTCGTCGCGACCGCTGCACCGATCATGCTCGCGAGGACCCCGACACGCACGACGGCAACCCCGTTGACCCCCAGAAAATGGCTGTCGAAAAGTTCTGGAAGGTCGCTCCGATGTGGTGTCCTCAGACACCTGAACCGGTTTGGCACTGACCTCCGCGGAGCCAATCCCCTGCGAGAAAGCGCTTTCACGAGATGACCAGGTTTGCAGTATGAGGAAAGGGGTAGCGCGACCGGCTCCGGAGGGCTCACAGTCGTCGTCGTGACCACGCAAGCCCTGGGCACAGCGTTGGCGGTGGGGGTCGCCGACGCTCGAGCAGGCCGCTGGACCCCCGTATCGATCCTCGACCTCCTGGACGAGCCCGCACCGGGCCAGCGCCAGAGCGAGTCGCTCGCGCGCCAGGCGCCGGTGCTCGCGACGGCGACGTGGCGCTCCCAGTGGGACGCCGTCCCGGAGGAGCACCGCGTGCGGGCCCTGACGGTGATGCTCGTCGCCTCCCGCCAGCCGCTCCACCCGTGCCTGTCGGTGCAGCGCACGGTGTTCCCGCACGTCTACGCCGTCGCCCTCGGGCACGGCCTCAACGCCGCCCTCGGGCCCCTGCCCGACGGCTCCATCCTGTGGATGGCCCTGGTCGACGATGACGACCTCGGCTGACGTGCGGCGGCCCGCGGCGTCCGCGCCGTCCGCGCCGTCCGAGCCCGGCCGCACGGCCCCGAGCCGGGGAGCGGCGCGCATCGCGCTGCCGGCCCGCCCGCCCGCGGTGGCCAAGGCCAGGGCGTTCGTGCGCGCCTGCTGCCAGGTCGACGGCCTGCCCCGCTCGGTGAGCGAGATCGCCGTCCTCCTCACGAGCGAGGCCGTCACCCAGGCGATCGCCCCGGGGCGCGAGCGCGTCTCCGTGACGTTCGCGGCCGACACCTCGGGCGGAGGGGTCCTCGTCGAGGTCACCGAGCCCGGCGTGCACCGCCCGCGGACGGAGACCCTCACCAGCGCTGCGACGGCGGTCCTCGACGCCTTCGCGCACTCCTGGGGCGTGCGGCGCGACGGGTCGGCCACGACCCTGTGGTTCCGCGTCGTCGAGTCGTTCCCCTTCCCGCGCACGTCGATCTCCTGACCGCCGGACGCCGTCCCCGAACGGCAGCTCAGCGACGGCGCCGGCGCAGCACCCGGGGCAGGCCCCAGCCGACGACGGCCTCGAACGCCGCCGTCCCGTGCGTGTACGCGCCCGGCGCCAGGCGCACGAGCAGGTCCGGCACCCGCGCGGTCCACCCGATGAGCACCCGCGGCCGGCGCCGCTCGATGCCGTCGAGGACCGCCTCGGCCACGCGCTCCGGCTTGATCGTGAGGATCCGCTCGAAGGCGGCGAACTCCACGCGCGCCTCGTCCTCGGGCACCCCGGCGCCGGGGCGGGCGTTGTGCGGCAGGCGCGTGTCGGTGCCCCCGGGGTGCACGCTCGTGACGCCGATGCCCAGCGGGCGCAGCTCGGCCCGCAGCGCCTCGGTGAACCCGCGCACGGCGAACTTGCTCGCCACGTAGGCCGCCTGCCGGGGCGCCGCGAGCAGCCCGAAGGCGCTGGAGACGTTCGCGAGGTGCGCGCCGGGCGAGGCCTTCAGCGCCGGGAGCAGCGCGTGGGTGAGGTGGATCGTGCCGCGCAGGTTGACGTCGAGCAGCGCCCAGACCTGGTCGAGGTCGGTCTGGTCGAAGCGGCCCAGCGTCGCGACGCTGGCGTTGTTGATGAGCAGCGTGATCCGCGGCTCCTGCGCCAGCAGGGCGGCCGCGGTGGCGGCGGTGGCCTCGCGGTCGCCGAGGTCGACGACGTGGGTGCGCACGGTCAGGGCCGGGTGCGCGGCGCGCAGCCGGGCGGCCACGGACGCCAGCCGGTCGCCGTCCCGGTCGAGCAGCACCAGGGAGCTGCCGCGGGCGGCCAGGGCGGTCGCGAGCGCCTCGCCGATGCCGCTGGCGGCTCCGGTGAGCACGGCGGTGCCGCCGGCGAAGACGTAGTCCTTCATGCCGTGGCCCGTACCCGTGGCCCCCCGGCCCACACGGGCGCCGGCTACGCGACGGCGCGGGAGCGCTCGGCGCGGAGGGCCGCGAGCAGCGCGACGCTGCCCGCCAGCGGGAGCAGCGCGAGCAGCAGCAGGGCGCGGTCGAGCCCGACGAGCTCGCCGATCCCGCCGACGACGGCCGAGCCGACACCCCCGCCGACGAGGAAGACGAGCGTGGCGATGCCCAGGGCGACGCCGCGGACGTCGGCCGGGACCGCTCCGCTGACCGCCGCCATGAGCGCCGGCTGGCCCAGGCCGAAGGCCAGGGTCACGAGGACGACCGCTCCCACGAGGAGCACCGCCGAGCCGACGACCGCGCCGCTCGCGGCGAGGACGAGCGCGAGCGCCGCCGTCGCCCCGGAGGCGACCAGCGCCCGGGTCGGCCCCCAGCGCACGAGCAGCGGCCCGGCCAGGCGCGGGGCGAGGAAGCCGGTGACGGCGGAGGGCACGAGCGCCAGGCCGACGTGCAGCGGCGTCCAGCCCTCGCGGGCGAGGACCGCCGGGACGGCGATGAGCAGCGCGAACCACGCGGCCGGCACCGCGGAGGCCGCGAGGGCGCTGCGGACGACGACCGGCTCGCGCACGACGGCGTGCGGCAGGAACCCCTCGGGGCGTCGGCGCACGCGCGCGGCGGCGGCCGGGACCCCCAGCGCCAGCAGCACCGCGCCGGTGACGGCGATCCCCGCTCCCCCGGCGGGTGACTGCACGAGCAGGACGAGCCCCGCGGCGGCGCCGGCGACGAGCACCGCCCCGAGCACGTCGAGGCGCGCGCCCGTGCCCTCGGTCGGGATCGCCCGCCACAGCACCGGGACGACGAGCAGGCCCAGCGCGGGCAGCGCGACGACGACCCGCCAGGTGCCGACGTCCTCGAGCGCTCCTCCGGCCAGCGGGCCGAGCGCGCTGACCGCGGCGGCGGTGCCGGCGACCTTCCCCAGCGCGGTGGCCCGCACCCCGCCCTCGTAGCGGGCGCTGACGATCGCCATGCCGAGCACCGGGACGGCGGCCGCACCGGCGCCCTGGAGCAGCCGGGCGACCAGCAGCACCTCGTAGCTGGGGGCGACCGCCCCGGCGAGCGCGCTGACGGTCATGAGCACGACGCCGACGACCAGCGGCAGCCGGATGCCGGCGAGGTCCGCGACGCGGCCGTAGACGGCGGTCGCCACGGCGAGCATGAGGGCGTAGAGGCTGATGATCCACGAGGCGCCGCCGGTGGACAGGTCCAGGTCCTCGGCGATGGCCGGGAGGGTCACCGCCACGGCGGCGCTGCCCATCCCGGCGAGGCCGAAGAGGAGGCCCACGAGGGCGGCGACGCGGCCGGCGTCCGTCGGTGTGGTCACCGACGGGCCAACCCCGGGGGGCCCTCCGACGTTCCCGCACACCTTCCCGGGGCTGTGGAGCTCCCTCGCGCCGCCCCGGCCGCTGCACTCCGACGCCGTGGTCGTCGAGCCGGGCGTGAGCGCCGACCAGGTCGGGCAGCGCCTGTTCGCGCGCGCCTCCGCGGGGGTCAAGGACAGCTTCGCCACCCTCGACCTCACCGGGCCGGTCATGCGCGAGCTGCTCACCGCCACCTGGCTCGCGCGCGAGCCCGACCCCGAGCCGCCGCGGACGCCGCCCGCGCGGCCGGGTTCGCCACCACCGGCGAGCTGCGCGTCTGGGTGCTCGGAGCCCGGCGGTGGTTGCGCCGAACGGGCGGAGACGTTCCGCAACCGTCCCGTTCTCCCGATGACACGACATCGAGCACTCGTCCCGTGGTGCTGCGGTCCTCACCAGGAGACCTGATGTCTGAGCAGAGCGTTCCAGTCCGTGCGGCCGGGGGCCGACGCGGCCTCCTGCACCGCTTCCGCGACGTCGGGGTGGCGGTGAAGATCCTCACCGCCCTCGGACTGCTCGCCCTGGTCGCCGTGGCCGTCGGCGTGGTGGCGCTGATGTCGCTCTCCGGCACCGCCGCCGCGACGCAGGCCATGTACTCCCAGCAGCTGCTGGGCACGAAGGAGACCGAGGCCATGCGGGCGGGCGTCTCCGCCGTCCGGCTCAACACGACGAACTACGCGCTGTCCTCCAGCCCCGAGGACCGGCAGAAGTACGCGGCGGCCCGCGAGGACGCCGCCGCCGGGGTCCAGGCCGCCGCCGACCGCTACCTGGCCACCGGTCCCACCCAGGCCGGGCGGGACCTGGCAGCGGCGGTCCTCGACGGCGTGGACGCCTACTCCTCCTTCCTGCCCGCCATGGACGCCGCCGCCGACGCCGGGCGCCTGGACGAGTGGCGGAAGATCCGCGACGGCGACCTGGCCGAGCCCATCGCGCACATCACCGAGGACCTGGACACGCTGTCGACGACGCGCCTCGGTGTGGCCGAGCGCGCAGCCGGCGACGCCCAGCAGACCTACCGCGACACCCGCCTGGTGCTCGTCGTCCTGCTCGTCGCCGGGGTCGCGGTGGCCTCCGCTCTGGGTGTCGTCGTCGCACGGATGATCACGGGGTCGCTGCTGCGCGTCAGGCACGTGGCCGAGGGCCTGGCGGCCGGCGACCTCACCCGGACGAGCGGCGTCACCGGCCGTGACGAGGTGGCGCGCACGGCAGCCGCGCTCGACGAGGCGCTGGTCTCCCTGCGGTCGGTCATGGGGTCGGTGGTGGCCTCCGCGGACGCCGTCGCGGCGTCCTCGGAGGAGCTGTCCGCCTCCTCCGCGCAGATCTCCGCCTCCGCGGAGGAGACCAGCGTCCAGTCCGGAGTCGTCTCCTCCGCCGCCGACGAGGTCTCGCGCAGCGTCGCCACCGTCGCCGCCGGCGCCGAGCAGATGGGCGCGAGCATCCGCGAGATCTCGTCCAACGCCAACGACGCCTCCCGCGTCGCGACGGAGGCCGTCCAGGTGGCGCGCGAGACCAACGCCACGGTGGTCAGGCTCGGCGAGTCCTCCCGCGAGATCGGCGACGTCGTCAAGGTCATCACCTCCATCGCCGAGCAGACGAACCTCCTCGCGCTCAACGCAACCATCGAGGCGGCGCGCGCCGGCGAGGCCGGCAAGGGCTTCGCGGTCGTCGCCAACGAGGTCAAGGAGCTCGCGCAGGAGACCGCGCGGGCCACCGAGGACATCGGCCGCCGCGTGCAGGCGATCCAGGGCGACACCTCCGGCGCCGTGGAGGCGATCGGGCGGATCAGCGAGATCATCGCCCGGATCAGCGACTTCCAGACCACCATCGCCAGCGCCGTGGAGGAGCAGACCGCGACCACGCAGGAGATGGCGCGCTCGGTCTCCGAGGCCGCCGGCGGATCGGTGCAGATCGCCGACAACATCACCGGCGTCTCCACCGCCGCGGAGTCCACCACCCAGGCCCTGACCCAGACCCGCACCGCCGTCGACGAGCTCTCCCGGATGGCCGCCGACCTCCGCTCCACCGTGGCGCGCTTCACCTACTGAGAACGCGAGCGCCAGTGCGTGCACGGGGACTGCCTGCGCCACCGACCCGCGGCGGGGGCCGGTGGCGTAGACAGTCCCCGTGACCACCGCGGACGACCTCTCCTCCGGCGACGACCTCCGGGCCTTCGTCGACGCCTCCCCCTCCCCCGCCCACGCGGTCGCCGAGATCACCCGGCGCCTGCGCGCCGCGGGCTTCAGCGCGCTGGCCGAGGCCGACGCCTGGGCGCTCGCGCCCGGCGACGCCCGCTACGTCGTCCGCGACGACTCCAGCGTGGTCGCCCTCCGGGTCGGCAGCGCGCCGCTGGCGGAGGCGGGGCTGCGCCTGGTCGGGGCGCACACCGACTCCCCGACGTTCAAGGTCCGGCCGCACTGGGACGTGCACCAGGCCGGCTACCGCCTCGTCGGCGTCGAGCCCTACGGCGGCCTCCTCTCGCACACGTGGCTCGACCGCGACCTCACCGTCGCCGGCCGCCTGGCCCTGCGCGGCGGGCAGACCCGGCTGGTGCATCTGCCCGGGGCACCGCTGCGCCTGCCCTCGCTGGCCGTCCACCTCGACCGCAGCGTGCGCGACGGGCTCGTCCTGGACCCCCAGCGCCACCTCGTGCCGCTGTGGGGCGCAGAGGCAGCGGACGGCCCCAGCCTGCTCGAGGCCCTGGCCGCGCAGGCCGGGTGCGCGCCGGACGACGTCCTGGGCCACGACCTCGTCCTCGCCGACACCCAGCCCGCCGCGCGCAGCGGCGCCGACGGCACGATGGTCGCCGCCCCGCGCCTCGACGACCTCGCCGGCTGCCACGCGGGGCTGCTCGCGCTGCTGGCCGCCGCCGCCGCGCCGCTGCCCGCGCACACGACCGTCCTCGTGGCCAACGACCACGAGGAGGTCGGCAGCGGCTCGGCCGAGGGCGCCCGTGGCTCCTTCCTGGCCGACGTGCTCGCCCGCGTCGTCGCGGTGACGAGCGACGGCGACCTGCAGGCCCTGCACCGGGCGATCGCACGCTCCCGGCTGGTGTCGCTGGACATGGCGCACGCGCTGCACCCGACGCGGCCGGACCGCCACGAGCCCTCGCACACCCCCGTGCTCGGCGGTGGGCCGGTGCTCAAGGTCAACGCCAACCAGACCTACGCCACGGACGCCGTCACGAGCGCCTGGTTCACCGAGCGCTGCGCCGAGGTCGGCGTGCCGGTGCAGCACTTCGTCACCCGCGCCGACCTCCCCTGCGGCTCGACGATCGGCCCGCTCACCGCGACCCGCCTGGGCATCGCGACGGTGGACGTCGGGGCGCCGATGCTGGCGATGCACTCGGTGCGCGAGCTGGCCTCGGCCCACGAGGTGCCGCTCGTGGTCGCGGCGCTGACCGCCTGCTACGCGGGCTGAGGGGGCCAGCGGGCTGTGTGGGGCCCTGCGAAGCGCCGAAGGGCCCGGCCGGAGCTCGGAGGAGCTCGGGCCGGGCCCTTCGGCGCTGGGGGCGCGGGGCGCCCTCGGGCTCAGAGGGTCATCGTCTCCTCACGGACGTCCATCGTCATGGGCAGCGGCCCGAACGCCGGCGGCGAGATGCGGCGGCGCGAGGCCGCCTCGTACGTGGAGGCCACGTGCAGGAGGAGGTCCTCCTTCCCCGGCTCGGCCCGGAACACGAGCGAGAACGGCAGCCCCGGGTCAGGCGGGGTCGTCGGCTGGTCGGACTCGGTCGGGACGTACGCCGTCCGGGCCGCGCTGAGCACGAACACCGGGTCGTAGGCCGTCTTGACGTAGCCGGCCGGGATGAGCACCTCGGTGAGCCCGGCGTTGGGGCCGTTGAAGGACTCCCCGCGCAGGTTCTGCTGCGTGCCGGGCTCGTTCGCGTGTCCGATCTTCGCCGGCGGCAGGGGGGTGTGCAGCCGGACCAGGACGTCGAGGTGGTTCTCCAGGAGCACCATCATGTCCACCCGGCGCAGCAGCTCGCGGAGCATGATCCGCTCGTTGACGCCCTGGCGCTGGTCGAGGGGGTTGCGCATGTCGCTGACCTCCTCCCAGTTCTTGAACCAGGCGCGCTGGTCGTCGCCCCAGAACTTCGAGCGGGCGTTCAGGCTCGGGAAGTCGACGAGCGTCTCGGTGAACCCCAGCTCGGCCCAGTCCTTGGCGCGCCTCGACAGGTACTGGGGGATGTGGAACCGGAAGGCCATCGCGAGCTCCTGCTGCTGGACGGTGGCGATGTCCAGGTTCGAGGGAGGCGCGACTCCGCCCTCGGCCAGCTCCACGAGGTAGTCGACCGGCTTCATCGTCCCCGTGCCGAACACCCTCCCGGGCATGAACTCCGTCGGCACCACGGCCGCGGCGACGTCGGGGAACACGGGCTGGCCGTCCGCGCCCAGGCGGAAGAGCAGGTCCGGCATGAACACCGGCGCCAGCCTGGCCAGGGCCCTGCGGAAGTCGGTCTTCATCGGCTCGAAGTCCGCGTCCGGCGTCCAGAGCGCATGACCGGACTCGACGAGGGTGGCGCCCAGGACGTCCCCGAGCACGTTCTTGATCTCGGCGTTGGCCGCAGGCGGGATCACCGAGGAGGAGTGGGCCCCCGGTGGGCTGATCATGGACTCCCGGATCACGCCCAGGCGCATGCCCGCCAGCGCACCCGGCGCCCCGCTCGTCGCGACGTGGCTCGCGTACGGCGTGCTGATCACGCTCGAGCGCGGCACCGTCGTGAACGGGTCCCGCGGGTCGTAGTACCCCTCGGTCGGATCCTTCAGCGCGTCCAGCACCTTGGCGGCGTCGACGATGGACCGCGCGTGGACGCCGGTGCGGTCGACGTAGATGTCCGCACCGATCGCGCCGCCGTCGAAGCCGATCATGGCCTTGTGGGGCAGGATCAGCGCGACGGAGTTGTGGTTCGACGGCCCGCGGCAGGACGCCCGGGTCTCCTCGCCGAGGCTGCACATCACCAGGTTGGTGCTCACCGACAGCGCCGAGCCCGCGCTGGACCCGAGCGAGGCGGACCGCGTGGTGTCGTAGGGGTTGGCCGGGTTGCCGCCCCAGGTGCTGCGCTGGTAGCCGAGCGTGGAGGGCAGGACCTTGTCCGGCTGGTGGCGGCCGCCCGGGTCACCGATCCGCCCGTTGTACTCGGTGTTGACGGCCTTGGCGTAGATGATCGCGCCCTTGTTCCGCAGCTGATCGACCAGCACGTGGTCGCGCGCCGGGACGTCGATGTCGTACCGGGCGTCGCCGCCGCCGGTGGAGCGCATGTCCTTCGTGTCGAACGGGTCCTTGAACGAGAAGACCACGCCGTACATCGGCATCGCCTCGAGGTCGGGCTCGCGGCCGTAGGTCGCGTCGAGCTCCGCCGCTCGCTCCAGCGCGTCGGGGATGTGGCGGAAGAACTGGCACATGGGCGGGGCGTCCGGGGGCAGCGGACCCGCGTCCGGGTGCAGGTCGAAGTCGCCGCGACAGGTGACGGACCGCTCGCCACGGATGTTCAGGGTCGCCAGGGCGTTGACCTGCCCGCCGTCCGGGACCCCGACCAGCATGCCGAACTGCTGCTGCGCGTCGGGGTCGGACGCCGTGGCCTCCATGCGGCCGTACTCGAGCGGGGGGCCCGCGTACTCGTCCAGGTCCGGCAGCACCGCGGAGGCCGGCACCGTGTCGGTGGGGAAGGACAGGGGCTGCTGCGCCCGCACGGTGCCCGTCGCCGCAGGGACCGGGGCGCCGTCCTCGGTGACCAGCCGGGTGGCCACCCCGTTGAAGGCGCGCGCCCGGTCGATGTAGTGCTGCACCACCGCGACGACGGTGGTCTCCCCGCTCCGGATGGCCTGGTGGAGGTCGGCGATGGTCGCCTCCTCCAGCCGGAAGGTGCTCGCACCCTCCGGTGAGTGACCGTCCACCTGCACGTCTCCCTCGTCAGCCGGGCCGCTGGCGCGCTCCGCCGTCGGCGCTGTCATCTGTCCTGGGCTGGGCGTCATGTCGCTCCTGTTCCCTCGGGCCCGTGGGCCTCTTCTACCTTCGATAGAAAGTTTGGTCAGCGTGGGTTACTCCGGCCGACGAGCGCCGTGAACCCTGCGTTACGCGCGGCCGGTGCCCTTGTCGTCTGCGGGCGCAGGGCCCTCGTCGTCGGGCGCGGAGACGTACTGGGGAGCCGCCTGCGACGAGGGGTCGACGACGCCGTCGGCCAGGGTCCAGCGGCGCAGCGCGGGCAGCCTCCACGCCAGCGCGAGCATCGTCACGGCGCAGGCGAGGCCCCCGGAGACGACCGAGAGCTCGGCCGTGGAAGCGTTCGCCACGGCGCCGGCCCGGGCGTCTCCCAGCAGCGGTCCGCCGGTGACGACGCCCACGTGGACGGAGGAGAGGCGTCCCCGCAGGTGGTCGGGGACGCTCAGCTGCAGGATCGTCTGCCGGAAGACCGCGGAGATGACGTCCGCAGCGCCCGCGACGGCCAGCAGCAGCAGGGCCAGCGGCAGGTAGCTGGTCAGCCCGAAACCGGCGATCGCCACCCCCCAGGTCACGATGGCGAGCACGACCGCCATCCCCTGGCGCCTGACCGAGGACACCCAGCCCGCGGTCAGCGCTCCCACCAGCGCCCCCACCCCTGGCGCGGCGTAGAGGAGCCCCACCACGGCCGCCCCCCCGCCGAACAGCCCGGTCCCCAGCGCGGGGAAGAGCGCTCGAGGGAGCCCGAACACCATGGCGTTCACGTCGGCGAGGAAGCAGCCCTGGAGCGCCTGCTTGCCGCGCAGGAACCTCAGGCCCTCCGCGATCGACTTGAGGCCGGGGCGCGGGGCGTCCGCGGCGGGAGGCATCGGGCGCATGCGGCTGACCACGGCGACCGAGACCAGGAAGGTCACCACGTCGATCCAGAAGGCGGCGGACACCCCCACAGCGGCGATCACCACGCCGGCGACCGCCGGACCGACGATGTGCCCCACCTGGTTGAGCGACTGGTTCAGGGCGAAGGCCGAGGACAGCTTCTCCCGACGGACCAGCGACGCGACCGAGGCGGTGCGCGCGGGGCTGTCGATGGCCGACAGCCCCGCCGAGACCGCCGTCAGGACGAAGAAGGGCCACAGCGGCGGGTCGTCGAGGAGCGCGGTCAGAGCCAGCCCGGCCGTGACCACGGCCAGGGCCGACTGCACCACGACGAGCAGCCGTCGGCGGTCGACCGCATCGGCGACGGACCCGCCCAGCAACGAGCACACCAGCAGGGGCACCAGCTGGGCGAGACTGACCATCCCCACCACCAAGGAGGAGCCGGTCACGGCGTACACGTGGAAGGGAACCGCGACCCTGGTCAGCTGGGTGCCGATCTCCGAGACCGCCTGGCCCGTCCACAGCAGCGCGAAGCCGCGCGACTCCCGCAGCGGCGAGAGGTCCAGCACGAAGCGGCTCGACAACCTGCGGCGCCCGGTCGGGGGCACGGCCCCCGACGCGCTCACCCGGCCGCCCCGAAGGCGACCGGGGAGCTGCGCGGGCACGACCGGTCGGGAGGATGGAGTGCTGCCGTGCTCATACGCACCTCGTCATCGGATGCCCACCAGGGGCGCCACGCGGTCCGCGGGCGCCGCCGGGCGTCGGGGACCACGGTCGGGACGGCGAACCCGGCCGGCTCTCCTATAGAAGGTAGAGACGCCAGGTTTCCTCGGCTGCCCCTCGGATGACGTGCGGGTTACCAGTCGGCGCGCGCCGACCGAGTCGGCGGAGGGCGTCCTGGTCGCCGCAGGCCCGGTGAGGCGTCGACCTCGGGCCGCGCAGCTAGCGCGCCAGCTTCTCCGCTGCGTCGAACGTCGGCTCCCAGTGCTGCCAGGACAGCCGAGCGGCGGCGTCGCCGTCCCGGTCCCGGCAGGCCCGGAGGAGCTGGCGGTGCTCCTCGAGGCCCTGGGCGTGGCGCTCGGGCTTCTGGGAGAAGCTGACGGCGACGAACCCGACGCTGCTGTCGCGCAGCGACATGAGCGTGGACGACAGCCTCGGAGACCGCGCCGCCTCCTGGAGGAAGAGGTGGAAGGCCCGGTTGAGCTGGAAGTAGCGCTGGAGGTCCGTCGTGGCCTCCATCTCCCGCTGCATCTCCTCGGCGCGGTCGAGCTCGTCGGAGGTGATGCGCTCAGCCATGAGCCGTCCGCACAGGGGCTCCAGGAGCTCGCACATCCGACGGATGTCCTGCACCTCGGCCAGTGCGACCCGCGTGATGGTCGCCCCTCGACGGGGGTCCAGGCGCAGCAGTCCCTCGGCCTGGAGATCCCGCATCGCCTCGCGGACGGGGGTGACGCTGACCTTGAGGCTCAGGGCGATCTCGGTCTGCACCAGCCGGGTGCCAGGCTCCCAGCGACCTTCGCTGATCGCCGTCCGCAGCCAGTCGCGCACCCGCTCGTGGACGGTCCCGCCCATCCGCCCGTCGTCAAGGCCGGCAACCTGCTCGACCGTCTCCGCCATTGCGCCCTCATCTCGTGATGGTGGCCGCAGTCTGCCACGCGGCGCTCCGGCTCCCGAGCGGCGGTGCCGAGGGCTGCCGCGGTCGCGCCGGGGTCGAGGCGAGGGAGAGGCACCTGACCCGCTCACGTCCACGGCGACGACGCGCTCCCCCGGCCGCTCGGCGTCACGGCTCCCGCCGCCCGAGGCGGACGGCCGCGTCGGCCAGCTCGACCTCGGAGGCCGCCTGGGCCTCCGGAGTCGCACGGCCGGCACCTGTCGTCCGCGTGCTGATGCCGAGGGAGGCCACGAGCCCCACGGCAGCCACGCCGGCGACTCCGACCGCCGCCAGGCTGCTGGACCACCCCGCGGCGAGGGCTCCCACCATCACGGGCCCCAGAGTCTGACCGGCTCCTCGCGCGAGCGACTCGGCGGCGGTCGCGCTGCCCCGCAGGTGCGGGAACCACCCCACCCCCAGGGCGGTGGACAGCGGCATCATGGCGCCGAGCACCGAGCCGACCAGCAGCAGCCCCAGCGCCTGCACCCACTGGTCGGCGTAGGCCGTCGACGCGGCGTACAGCAGGACGGCCACGGGAAGGACCAGGTAGAGGCCCCGGTAGATCCTCGCCCGGGTGAAGGTCCGCAGCAGCCGCCGGTTGACCGAGCTCCCGGTGAAGACCCCGCACGGGATGAGCACCGAGAGCAGCACCCGCTCCGCCGCGGAGATGGTGTCGGCGCGGGCGTCGAGCAGCAGGCTGACCCCGAAGTGCGAGCCCTGGATGACCACCCCCAGCGCCAGCGAGCCGAGCATGAGGCACAGCATCCGGCGCTGGCGCACCAGGCCGCCGATCTCCTTCGCCACTGTCACCGGGTCGGGGCGCCGGGCCCCCGCGCCCGCCGGGGCCGCGGCTCGGACCAGGCTGGAGCGCAGCGAGACCACGAGCATGGCGAGCCCGTAGACGGCGAGGAGGGCGAAGACCAGTCGCGGCTGCCCGTAGGACGCTGCGAGGGCGCCGAGCCCCAGAGCGCTCGCCGCTCCGACGCTCTGGAACGTCTGCATCAGCGACAGCGCTCGGTCGCGGCGCGTGTCCTCGTGCCGCGCCGTGTCGCTGACCATGACGTACGCGCACAGCATGATCACCGCGCTGGTCAGCCCCGTGACCAGCCGGCCTCCGAGCAGCAGCTCGTAGGTGGGGTGCAGGCACAGCACCAGGGAGGCGAGCGCGTTGGCGGCCAGCGCCAGCGGGAGGATCCGCCGGACCGGGTACAGGTCCAGCACCGGCCCGAACAGGAGGCTGCCGATCGCCGTCGCGAGGCTGTGCGCCCCGACGGTCACGCCCACCTCGAACGGGGACAGCCCGATCTGCGCCCCCAGCACGACGGAGATCGGGATGTACGAGAGCTGGCTCAGCGGGGAGAACAGCACCAGCACCCCCGCGGCCACGCCGCCGCTGGAGCCGGTGCCCCGCCGCCTGGCGCGCTCGGCCAACACGTTCCTCACCTGTGCGTCTCCTCGTCGTCGTGCCGGCGGTGCGGCTCCCAGGGCGTCGACCCGCGGCGACGCCCGGCGGTCACGCCGTCCGTCGCCGGGGGCTCAGAAGCCCTGGATGTTGAACTTCCTCGCCAGGACCTGCCAGCCCAGGAGGACCACGAGCAGGGTGAGGATGGACACGACGCCGATGGCCGCGGTCTGCGACATCGTCGCCCCGCCGACGGAGTCGAAGAGCACCACCGAGGCCGTCTTCGTCTGCGGCGAGGACAGGAGCGTCGTCGTCTCGAGCTCCTTGAACGACGCCGCGACGATGTAGAGGCTCAAGGACGCCAGCGCCGGCAGGATCAGTGGCGCGACGATGGTCCTCATGGTCGTCAGGTAGCTGGCCCCGCACATCTGCGCGGCCTCCACGAGCTCCTTGTCCATCTGCAGCAGCCGCGCGTTGATGACCCGCGCCGCGAGCGCCACGAACAGCGTGAAGTAGGCCAGGACGAGGATGAGGTGGGTCCCCCGGATGTTCACCGGGACGACGAAGTACACCCACAGCAGGCAGATGCCGACCACGATGTTGGGGATCGCGACCGGCACGGACGTCAGGACGTCCAGGACGTGCCGGGCCCGCCCCGTCCCGTGGACCACGATCCACCCCGCGAGGGTGCAGACCGTGAGGATGAGCGCGGAGGCGAAGACCCCGATCACGAGGCTGTTGGTGAACCCCCGGACCACCGCGTCGGTGGCGAAGGCCTCCTGGTAGGAGGAGAGGGAGACCGCGTCCAGCGCCGAGAGGGACGGTGGCTGGAAGAGATCCAGACGAGGATCGCGGTGGGCAGCAGGATGGCCACCGTCCCGATCGCGAGGCCCACCACGGCCACGACGACCCGGCCCACGGGGCCGAGGACGATCGGCTCGGACCGGTAGTTCTTGCCCGTCATCACGGCGTAGCGCGAGGCGGCCCGGTTGAACCGCTGGTAGTAGAAGACCATGATCACCGACAAGACGACCATCGGCGTCGCGAAGGCCGAGATCAGGCCCGTGTCACTCGGCGGCGTCGTGGTGCGCCGGAACAGCTCCGTGGAGAAGGTGAAGATCCCCTGGGTGGATCCCAGCGTCCACGGCACGGCGAAGGAGTCCCACGCCCGCATCATGGCCACCAGCAGCGTGGCCACCAGTGCCGGCGCCGACAGGCGCAGCCCGATGTCCAGCAGCGCTCGGGTCCGGGAGGCGCCGGCCATCTCGGCGGCCTCCTCCAGCGCCCGGTTCATCGCCGAGATGGCCGGCACCAGGAAGAGGTAGACCATCGGGAGCATCTCGAACGCCTGGACGAGGACCATCCCCGGCAGGCTGTTCACGTCGGTCAGGGGGCCGGCGCCCGTCGCGTCGTCCCACCAGGTGTTGAACACCCCCATGCGCTCGCTGAGCAGGTACTGCCACGCGACGGGGTAGATGACGGACGGGAACGCCAGCTGGGCGATGACCAGGCCGGCCATCAGCCCGCGCAGCCAGGCGTTCGTGCGGGTGATCGCGAAGGCCAGGAAGCCGCCCAGCACGATGGCCAGGACCGAGGAGGCGAGGCCGAAGACCAGGGTGGTCAGGGTGACCTCGACCATCCGCGAGTCGAACGCCTCGATGAAGTTCTGGAGGGTGAAGGTCGGCGACAGGAAGCTCGGGTCGTCCGGCCGCACGTCCTTCAGGCTCGCGTACACGAGGGCGAGCAGCGGGACGACGACCTGCCAGGCCAGGAAGGCCGTCAGCACCACCGTGATCACGGTCTGGACGGTGGACGGCCGCCCCTGGCCGAGCCGGGCGCCCGGCCGCCGCGCCAGGCGCCGGCGCTGCTCCAGGGGTGCGGCCGACTCCGGCGCAGCAGCGGTGGTCGGCTCGTCGATCAGCGCGCTCATGGCTGGAACAGCTCCTGGAACTGGGCGACCCGTTGGTCGTAGTCACCGAAGTTCTCCGTGGTCTCCCAGAACAGCTCGCAGCCCTCCGGGCAGACGTCCTGCAGCGGCGGCTCGACGCCCTCCAGGACCGGGTTCTTGAACGCTCCCTCCGAGAGGACCTCTTGAGCCGGCTCGGTGAACATCCACTCGAAGAACAGCTCGGTGGTGGCGGGGTTCGGTGACCCCTCGATGGGGATGTAGATGTCCGGCTGGGCGATGATGTGGTCCAGCTGGGCGTAGTCGATCGGGGCTCCCTCGTCGATGTAGCGGGCCAGGCCGGAGCTGCCGAAGTTGACGATCACCGGAAGGACGCCGGCCGCCAGCTGCTCCTGGCCTTCGGCGCCGTTGAAGGCGACGGGCTCGTTGGCCGCCAGCGCCTGCATGAGGGCCATGCCCTCCTCCTCGCCGTAGTACGCGAGCTCGCCGGCGAACCAGTCGATCTGCTCCAGGTCGATCCCGAAGCGGCCCCTCCACTCGGGCTGCGTGAGCTCCTCGAGCGAGGTCGGGACGTCGGCCTCCTCGACCTCGTTCGTGTTGTAGGCCAGGTGGAAGGTGAAGTAGTCCGGCACGATGAAGTTGGCGTCCGGGAACCGGAGCTCCTCGGGCACCGACGCCTCGCCGGCCGGCCGGACGGCGCGGGTGATGCCGGTGTTGTCCACGCTGAGGATCTTGTCCTCGAGCGGGCCGCCCTGGAGGATGTCGGCGACCTGGCCACCGGCGCGGTTCTCCGTCAGCACGCGCTCGATCAGCGCGAACGGGTCCCCGCCCGAGACCTGGAAGTCCACGAAGGGGTACTGCGCCTTGAACGCCTCGAAGAGCTCGTGGTTGGACGCCTCACCACCGATGAAGTAGTAGTTCAGCTGCCCCCCCTCAGCCTCGGCTGCGGCCGAGAGCTCGGGGAACGGGTCCTCGGCCACGACCGCCGAAGCGGCCCCTGAGTCGCTGTCACCGCCGCAGGCGGTCATTGCGAGCAGCGCGGTGAGGGAGACGGCCATGGCGGTGGTCGAACGTGGGATTCTCACGGTTGTCCTTTCGGGGGCGTGCGCCCGGTGGGCGGTCACGCCGACGGCGGTGGTCCTGGGAACGGGGATGGGAGGTCGGGCCTGAGGTCGGGTCGAGGCCAGCGGAGCGCGGGCCGGGGCCGGGCTCAGGCCGGCGTGCGCGCGGGGACCTGGCGAGCGCGCAGGTCGATCGACGCGGAGGACTGCGCAGGGACCTCGACCCCTTCGGCCTCCGAGGCCGGTTCTCCCCCGACCCGCCGGCAGTCGAAGGGGCTGAAGGAGACCTCGACCGCGGTGCCGACCTCCCACCACCGGCTGCCCTGCGTTCGGGCGGTCATCAGCGTCCCGTCCGAGAGGAGGACGGCCACCTCCCAGTACATGCCGCGGAACTCGAAGCCGTGGACGGTCCCGGCCCCGTGGTTGGCACCCGCAGGCGCGGGGTCACCGGCCGGCGACATGGTCACGTTCTCCGGGCGCACCATCAGCTGCACCGGCGCGCTGGCAGACCCGTCGTCCCTGCGCTCGGCGGCGTGCGGGTCGATGAACCCGGTGAGCCCCAGGACCGTGTCGGCGACCGTGCTGGCTCCGTTCGAGCGCACGGCTCGAGCCTTGATGAAGTTCACCTCACCGACGAACTGGGCCCCGAAGGCGGTTCGGGGAGAGGTGTAGATCTCCTCCGGCGCCCCCTGCTCGTAGATGCGGCCCTTGTTCATGAGCACGACCACGTCAGACATCGCCATGGCCTCGTCCTGGTCGTGCGTCACGTAGACGACGCCCACGCCGACGCTGCGCTGGAGGTCGCGGAGGTAGGTCCCGAGCTCTCGCCGCAGCTTCGCGTCGAGGTTGGACAGCGGCTCGTCGAGGATCAACACCTCCGGCTGGCTGACGAGGGCGCGGGCCAGGGCGACGCGCTGCTGCTGACCACCGGACAGCCGCGGGGCGGGGCGGTCGGCGAACTCGGCGAGCCCCACCTGCTCCAGCGCCTTCATGACCTGGAGACGGCGCTGCGCCCGGCCGACCTTGGCGCGCTTCAGGGGGTACTCGACGTTCTGCGCCACCGTCATGTGCGGCCAGATCGCGTAGGACTGGGCGACCATGCCGAGCCTGCGGCGGGAGGGCGCCAGGTTCTTGCCCTCGGCCGAGGAGTAGGCGAGCTGGTCGCCGATCCAGATCTCTCCTGAGTCCGGCGTCTCCAGCCCGGCGATGCAGCGCAGCGTGGTGCTCTTGCCGCACCCGCTGGGCCCGAGCAGCGTCAGGAACTGACCGGTCTCGCCACCGAGCGTGAGGTCGACGACGGCCGGCGCGTCCTGGCCCGGATAGGTCTTCCTCATCCCTCTGATTCGGATCATCTGGTCTCTCCCGGTCCGGCCGGCGGCGACCTGGGCGCCGCCTGCGGTGTCTACCTTCGATAGAAAGAGTCACCGGCCGGGGTTACCGGGCGCTGCGGCGAGCGTGAAGTCTGAGTTACGCAGGAGGCCGCGGGCTCTGCGTCGGAGCCACCCTCAGCGCCTCCCGAGGGCCGGCGCCACCCTCCTCTGACGGAGGGGGCGGAGGCGTCGTCCCCCGGAGGAGCCGGCGCACGAGCACGCGCAGCACCCCCCGCTCCGGGTCGACGGGGAAGCCGGGTTCGCTGGCCCGGAAGGCCAGGGCGTCGACGAGCGGGGCGACCCAGCTCGCCGCGAAGTCGGCGGCCAGGCCCGGGTCGACCCGGCCGCGGGCGGTGGCCCCGCGGACGAGGCCGACGAGCGCCGCTCCCACCGCGGCGTCGTCGGCGGCGAGCAGGGCGGCGGAGCCAGGGTCGCCGGCGCCGGCCGTGCGGTGCGGTGCTCGACGAGGGCCAGGAGGGCGGTGGACGGCTCCCGCTCGTCGGGGAAGGAGTGGGATGCCCCCGCGCCGGGGCCGGGCTGGGCCTGTCGATCGTGCGCGAGCTCGTCGAGGCCCACGGCGGCTCCGTGCGCTACGAGGCGGAGGCCAACGCCTTCGTGGTCGTGCTCCCCGCGGCTCCCCCGCCCGCACAGCGCCGGGGCGCGGAGCGGCCGCGAGCCGTCACGGCCGCAGCAGCGCCTTGATCGCCCGGCGCTCGTCCATCGCGGCGTAGGCCTCCGCCACGTCGTCCAGCCCGAGCTCGAGGTCGAAGACGCGGCCGGCGTCGAGCGAGCCGTCGAGCACCTCCGGCAGCAGCTCGGGCAGGTAGGCGCGCACGGGCGCGACACCACCGGCGACGGTGAGGTTGTTGCCGAAGATCTGCCGCGCCGGCAGCTCCGGCCCGCCCGCGGGCACCCCGACGTAGCCGATCCGCCCGCCGGGCCGGGTGGCGTCGAGCGCCTGCGCCATCGACTCCTTCGTGCCCACGCACTCCAGCACGGCGTCCGCACCGATGCCGCCGAGCAGCTCCTGCAGTCGCGCCACGCCCTCGTCGCCGCGCTCGGCGACGACGTCGGTGGCGCCGAAGTCGCGCGCCAGCGCCTGGCGGTCGGCGTGGCGGGAGAACGCGACGACCCGCTCGGCGCCGAGCCGCCGGGCCGCGAGCACCGCGCACAGCCCGACCGCGCCGTCACCGACGACGGCCACCACCGAGCCGGGCCGCACGCCGGCGATCACCGCGGCGTGGTGGCCGGTGACGAGGACGTCGGACAGCGTCAGCAGGCTCGGCACGAGCGCGGCGTCCGGCACCTCCGGCGTCGCGACGAGGGTGCCGTCGGCCAGCGGGACGCGCACCGCCTCGCCCTGGCCGCCGTCGGCGAGCACGCCCTCGGCGTCCAGGCCGCCCCACGCCGAGCCGCGCACGCACGAGGTGGTGATGCCGTTGCGGCAGTGCACGCAGGTGCCGTCGCTGATGGCGAACGGCGCGATGACGAAGTCGCCGGCCTTCACCGTGGTGACCTGCGCGCCGACCTCCTCGACCACGCCGACGAACTCGTGCCCGATCCGGTGCGGCTCCGCCGTGGGGCGCACGCCGCGGTACGGCCACAGGTCCGAGCCGCAGACGCAGGCGGCGACGACGCGCACCACGGCGTCGGTGGGGCGCTGGACGCTCGGGTCGGGCACGGTCTCCAGGCGGACGTCACCGGGGGCGTGGATGAGGGTCGCGCGCATGCCCCCACGCTGTCACGGCTCTGCGCAGCGGCGGTCAGTTGCCGCGGAACGCCTCCGCCAGCCACCAGGAGCCACCGTCGTCGGCGACCTTCGCGTCGATGACCAGCGGCGCCTCGCGCGGGCCGGCCAGCCACGCGTCGAGCGCGTCGAGGTCGCCCACGGCGCGCACGGTGATCCCCTCGGCGCCCGCGCCGCGGGCCAGGGCCGCGAGGTCGGCGTCCGGGAAGACGACCGTGGACAGGTCGGCGTCGGCCCCGAAGTGGTGGACCTCGGCGCCGTAGGCGGCGTCGTCGTAGACCACGACGACCATGCCCAGGCGCAGCCGGACGAGCGTCTCCAGCTCGGCGACGCCCATGAGGAAGCCGCCGTCGCCGGTCGCCAGCACGGGCAGGCGGCCGGGGCTCGCGAGCGCCGCCCCGATGGCCGTGGCGAGGCCGAGCCCGACGGACTGGAAGGCCTGGGTGAAGCAGAACCCGGCCGCGTCGGGCACGGAGAGGTAGCCCGAGGGGTAGCCCATGAAGTTGCCGGAGTCCACGGCGAGCACGCGCTCGCGCGGCAGCCGGGCGTCGAGCTCGCGGCTGAGCACGCGGGGGTCGATGGCCGTGGCGGTCGAGAGGTCGTCGGTGGGGGTGTCGACCCAGCGGCCCCGCTCCGCGATCCGGGCCGCCAGCGCGCCGCTGCGGTAGCCGGGCCGCTGCAGCGGCCGAGCGCGCAGGGCGTCGAGCACCGCGGACGCCGTCTCGGCCACGTCGCCGAGGACGCCGAGGTGGACCGGGCGGTTCGCGCCGAGGGCGTCGTCCTCGACGTCGACCTGCACGAGCGTCGTGCCGGGGCCGACGAGGGCGCCGTGGCGGGTGGTCCACATCGTCAGGCTGCAGCCCCAGGCGACGATCAGGTCGGCGCCGGCGATGAGCTCGGCGGCCAGCGGGGAGGAGAAGCCGCCGGAGACGCCGAGGTCGAAGGGGTCACCGGCGAACAGGCCCTTGGCCACGGCCGACGTGGCCAGCAGCGCGCCGCCCTCCGCGCCGAGCGCCCGCAGCACCTCCCCCGCGCCGCGCGCGCCGCGACCGGCGACGAACACCGGCCGCTGGGCCTGCCCCAGCAGCGCGACGAGCGCCTCGACCGCCGCCGCCCCCGGCCGCACGGGGACCGGCGGCGCGGGCGGGGCGGGCGGCTCCGGCGTCCCGACCTCGGCGAAGGCCGCCTGGACGTCCAGCGGCAGGAGGAGGACGACGGTGCGGCGGCCGTTGCGGGCCGTGCGCCAGGCGCGGACGGTGTCGGCGACCGCGCTCTCGGCGCTGTGCACCCGCTCGGCGATCGCGCCGACGCCGCGCACGAGGGCGTCGGCGTCGACCCGGAAGTTCGAGCGCACGGCCGACCCGGCGGTCTCGGCGGCGAGGACGAGCAGCGGCGTGCGGCTCTTGGCCGCCTCGGCGATGCCGGTCAGCGCGTTCGTCAGGCCCGGCCCCTGGTGCACGCTGAGCACCGCCACCTGGCCGGAGGTGCGGGCGAACGCGTCGGCCATGGTCGCCGCGCCGCCCTCGTGGCGGGCCGCCACGAACGGCACCCCGGCGGCGCGCAGGGCGTTGGTGACGGCGAAGTTGCCGCTGCCCACGACGCCGAACGCGTGGCCGACGCCGAGCGCCGCGACGGTCCGCCCGACCAGCTCGGCGACCCGCACCTCAGGCGCCGCGCTCGACGAGGGCGTAGACGCGGGCCGGGCTGCCGGTGCCCCCGACGATCGGCAGCGGCGCGACGACGAGGACGGCGCCGGTGAGCGGGAGCCGGTCGAGGTGCTGCAGCTGGGTCAGCCCGTACCGGTCCGCGCCGAGCAGGAAGTGGTGGGCGGGGAAGGGCGGCTCGAACCCGCCGGCCGCGCCGGCGTCGAGGCCCACGGTCTCCACGCCCAGGCCGGTGATGGCCCGCTCGGTGGCGAGCCACCGCGCCGCCGCGGCCGAGGGGCCGGGGGTGTGGGGGCCGTCCTCGTCGGCGTTGAGGAACGACTCCTGCGAGCCCGAGCGGGAGCTCCACCCGGTGCGCAGCAGCACCCACGCGCCCGCGGGCAGCTCGCCGTGCTCGGCCTCCCAGGCCAGCAGGTGCTCGGGCTCGAGGAGGAAGTCGGGGTCGGCGTCCACGGCCGCGGTGACGTCGACGACGACCGCGGGGCCGACCAGGCGCACGGGCGGGACGCGGTCGACGGTGGCGCCGTCGCGGCCGGTGACCCAGTGGGCGGGGGCGTCGAGGTGGGTGCCGGTGTGCTCACCGGTGTGGATGTTGTTCCAGCCCCACATCGGTCCCGCGTCGTCGAAGTCGCTGACCCTCTCCAGGCTCAGCGGGATGGTGTTGGCGAACGGCGCCGGCAGCTGCAGCACCGGGGTCTCGGGGCTCAGCGGCGCGGTGAGGTCGACGAGCTCGACCTCACCGGAGGCCAGGGCGGCGAGGAGCGGGGCGAGCACGGGGTCGGTCACGAGGTCCTCCGGCGTTCGGCACTGGGCGCTGTGCAGGCGAAACTAGGCCCTTGCGCAGCGTGACAGACGGGTGTGGTTCCTCGTCCTCCCCTCGGAGGCCGCCGGGGGACGCCGACGTCTCGCCCTCCTCCCCCTTCACACCGGAGCGTGACGGCCTCTAGCGTCAGGGCATGAGGGATCCGGAGGTCCTGTCGGGCCGCAACGCGCAGGAAGCCGTCCGCAAGGTCCACGCCGAGGACGACGTCCCGCCCGAGGCGCCGCTGAGCGTGCACCCGGACCCGAAGGTCCCCGGCGCCAACTACGTCGAGGGACCGCCGCGCGGCCGCTACTGGGTCGGGCTGGCGGGCGAGGTCCACCCCACGAGCTCCGGCTCCGTGCCCCCCACGCGCGGCGGCGCGTTCGCCTCCGCGCAGACCCGCTACACCACGGCGGTGGAGCGGGTGCGCCTGCGCTACTCCACCCCCGTGGTCGAGCAGCTCTTCGCCGTCCCCGACACCCACGTGCCCGAGGCCTTCTTCGTCTACGACGTCAAGGACGCGCAGACGGTGCGCTGGGTCGCGCCCGACGGCGACGTCTACGACGGCTACCTGGACGTCGACGGCGAGGCCCGCTGGGACGAGGCGACGGTGCGGGCGCGCCGGGCGCTGCTCGAGAGCGACGACGGCACCGCCGCGCTCGCCGGCGGCACCGGCGCCTGAGGGGCGCCGCGCCGGGGGTTCGGGCCGCCACGCCGGAGCAGTCCTGCCGGAGGGGTTACCAGGGGCTCGCCCCGCACCTACCGTCAGGACCGTGAAGAACCCCGAGGGCATGTCCGGCCGTTTCGCCCAGGAGGCCCTGCGCAAGGTCCACGCGGAGGACGCGGTCTCGCCGTCCGACCCGCTGGAGGCGCACGCCGACCCGAAGATCCCCGGCGCCAACTACGTGGACGGCTCCGCCGACGGCCGCTACTGGGTCGGGCTGCAGGGCGAGGTGCACCGCACCAGCACCCGGTCGGTGCCGAGCACCCGCAGCGGCGAGTTCCAGGACGCCCACAGCCGCTACACCGCGGCCGTGGAGAGCGTGCGCCTGCACTACAAGACCCCGATGAGCGACCAGCTCTTCGCGGTCCCCGACACCCACGTCGCCGACGCCTTCTTCGTCTACGACGCGAAGGCCGCCCAGACCGTGCGCTGGGTCTCCCCCGAGGGCGACGTGCTCGACGGCTACCAGCACCTCGACGGCGCGCCGCGCTGGGACGAGCGGACAGTCGAGGTCCGCACGCGGGCGCTGGCGCGCGAGTCGGGGACGGCGTCCCTCGTCGAGCACTGACCGGGAGCACGTCCGGGAGCTGGGCGCGCGGGGCCCGGCCGGGCGCGGTCAGGACAGCAGCCGGCGCAGCGTCAGGGCGTTGCGCACCGCGTGCCCGTGCCCGTCGTTGTTGAAGTACGCGTGGACGTCGGTGCCGGCCCGGTCCCACTCGCGGGTCCGCTCGGCCCACCAGGCCAGGTCGGCGTCGGAGTACGACCCGGCGTACAGGTGCTCGGAGTCGGGGCCGTGGAGGCGCACGTAGGCGAACGGCGCGGTCACGCGCAGCACGCACGGCAGGTGCGCCCCGCTCATGACCACGGACGCCGCCCGGTGGCGCTCGAGCAGCGCGTAGACGTCGTCGTGCTGCCAGCTGGGGTGGCGCAGCTCGACGGCCACGCGCATCCACGGCGGCAGCAGGCCCAGGAAGTACCCGAGCCGGTCGTCGTCGCGCTCGTGGTCGGGGCGCAGCTGGACGAGCATCACCGCGCGCCGGTCCCCCAGCTCGTGCCAGGCCGAGCTCATCCGACCCACCCACGCCTCGGGCGCGTAGAGCCGCTTGGCGTGGGTGAGCCCGCGCGGCGCCTTCACCGACAGCGCGAAGCCGGGCGGCAGCCGGCGCCGCCACCCGGCGAAGGTCGCGTCGCGGGGCCA
>Ga0210040_10001582_pt1 | contig 34040 bp, 26 predicted proteins | sample CryGeyCG12114_NA_FD_185462 | JGI IMG/M metagenome (GOLD analysis project Ga0210040, IMG submission 185462) | Groundwater microbial communities from aquifer - Crystal Geyser CG19_WC_8/21/14_NA (SPAdes) (version 2) | ecosystem: Environmental > Aquatic > Deep subsurface > Groundwater | place: USA...
CCGCCGCTCCGCCCTCGGCGGTCGGTCCACAGACCACGCCGGGGGACGGCGGCCAGGCCGCTGCCGCAGCGACGGCGGACGGCGACGTGATCGTCACCGGCACGCGCACCACGGGCATCACGGCGGCGGAGAGCCCCGCGCCGATCAAGCTGGTCGGCGCCGAAGCGATCGCCAGCGTCGGCCAGCCCAACCTCAACCAGGCGCTGAGCCAGCTCGTCCCCTCCTTCTCCGCCCAGGCGTTCGGCGGCGACACCGGCAACCTCACGCTGTCGGCGCGCCTGCGCGGCCTCAGCCCCAACCATGTGCTGGTGCTGATTAACGGCAAGCGGCGCCACTCCACCGCCAACCTGCAGGTGCTGGGCGGGGCCACACAGGGCGGCGCGGCGCCCGACCTCGACCTCATCTCCCCCGATTCGATCAAGCGCATCGAAGTGCTGGAACAAGGTGCGGCGGCGCAATACGGGTCGGACGCGATCGCCGGCGTGATCAACATCATCCTCAAGGACGACAGCAGCGGCATTTCCGGCGACGTCACCGCCGGCCAATATTATCAAGGTGACGGCGACACGATCGCCGGTTCGATCCACCTCGGCACCAAGATCGGCGACAGCGGCTTCTTCAACGTGACGGGCTTCTACCGCTATCACGACTTCAGCCAGCAAGGCGGGCTCGACGTGCGGTCGACCGACCAGAACGGCTTGATTCTGTCCTCGCTGTCCTCCACCCTGCAGACCATCCGCTCGCGCACGGACGGCTTTCCCTACGTCAACAGGATCGCGGGCGATGCGCAGTCGCGGCTCGCCAACCTCATGTACAATTCCGGCTACGACTTCGGGGGCGTGCAGGTCTATTCGTTCGGCACCTACAGCCACCGCATCGCCAGCGCGTACGAGAACGTCCGCTTCGGCGATCGCGTGATCGCCTCGCCGGTGCTGGGGGTGGCCGGCAGCGTCACCACGCCGGGCGAGCTGTTCCTCTACCCCAACGGTTTCAGCCCGCGCGAAGGCCTGCGCGAGGACGATTACGCGCTGACCGGCGGGGTGAAGGGTGACATGGGCGCCTGGCACTGGGACCTCAGCACCACCTATGGCGAGGATCAGGACAAGATCTACGTCTACGACACCGCCAACGCCTCGCTCTACGTCGACACGCACTTCACGCCGACCGACTTCTATGCGGGCATGTTCCGCAACCAGGAGTTCACCGCCAACGCCGACATCGCGCGCGATATCGACCTCGGCATGGCCGGGCCGCTGACGCTCGCGCTGGGCGGCGAGTACCGGTATCAGCGCTACAGCATCGGCCAGGGCGATCCCGGCTCGATCTACAAGGAAGGGTCGCAATCCTATCCCGGCTTCCAGCCGACCGACGCGGGATCGCACGACCGCGAGAATTACGCGGCCTACATCGACCTGGCGCTCAACCCGATCGAGGGCCTCAAGGTCGACGCCGCGGGGCGCTACGAGCATTATACCGACTTCGGCGACAAGCTGATCGGCAAGCTGACCGCGCGCTACGATTTCAGCCCCGCCTTCGCGCTGCGCGGCACGATCTCCAACGGCTTCCGGGCGCCTACGCTGGCGGAGGAATATTATTCCGCCACCAACGTATCGCCGACCTCGGCAACGGTGCAGCTCCCCGCCAATTCCGCCGCGGCGGCGCTGGTCGGGTTCCGCGAGCTGCGGCCCGAGACGTCGATGACCTACAGCGCCGGCGTGGTCCTTACCCCGGTGGAGCGACTGACGGTGACGGTGGACGCGTATCAGGTGAAGATCGACGACCGGATCATCGGCTCGGGCTCACTCGCCGGCCTCACCAACGGGGTACTCAATCCGTCAACGGGCGCGGCGGTGCTGGCGGCGATCCGCGCGCACGGCAACATCCTCGATCCCACCGTCACCAACACCAGCGTGGCGGCGTTCACCAACGGCGTCGACACGCGCACGCGCGGCGTCGATGCCACTGTCTCCTATCCGATGACCACCAGCTTCGGACGGCTCAACTTCACGCTATCGGGCAATTACAACTCCACCAGGATCACCGGCTTCACGATCAACCCGTCGCTGATCGATCTGACGGCGCGCTCCATCCTGGAACACGGCTCGCCCAAGGTGAAGGTGATCGGCGGCGTGGCGCTGACCAGGGGGCCTGTCAGCCTGACGGCGCGCGAGACCTTGTACGGCAGCCTGTATTCGCTGAACCGCTACTCGGCGGCCTATGCCTATGTGTACAACCGCATCGGCACGTCGGCGACTACGGACCTGCAGCTCGATTTCGACATCACGCCGGGGCTGAAGATCAGCGGCGGCGCCAATAACCTGTTCGACAAGCACCCGCCCGCGTACATCGCGCAAGGGCCGAACGGGACGCTCCTGTCGAACGGGTCCAACGTCTACGCCTATCCCAACACGCTGTCGCCGTACGGGATCAACGGCGGCTATTACTACGCCAAGCTCTCGTTCAAATATTGAGCAGGCGCCCGGCCGCTCCCACCAGGAGCGGCCGGATCGCGGAGACACGAAAAAGCCCGCGACCGGCGTCGCGGGCTTTCCTGTTTCCGGCGGTTCTTGGCGCTTATGCGACGACCTTGTCGTAGGCCATGCAGAAGTCCTTCATGTCCTCCATCGAGCCGACGGTGACCCGGCTGACGGTGGGCCAGATCGGCCAGGAGCGCCCAATCTCCACCGACTGGGTGCGGAAGGCGGCCTGCACGTCCTTGGCCTGCTTGGTCTTCCAGTCGATCATGAACATGTTGGAATCGGTGCGCATGAGTGTGGCGCCGCGTTTGCGCAGGTGCGCAAGCGTCATCTCGCGCGCCTCCTGCATCTCGCGGCGGCGCGCGACGATCAGGTCGGCGGCGAGCAGGCTGGCGGTGCCGCACGCCACCGTGGTCACCGGCAGCGCGCCCGACTGCATGCCGCCGTCGTAGCGCATCATGCGGTCGATATTGGCTGGATTGGTCATGATGTAGCCGAGCCGAAGCCCCGCCATCCCGAACAGTTTCGAGAAGGTGCGCATCACGATCACGTCGGGATATTTCGCCGCCATGTAGCTCGCCACCGGCACGCCGGCGAAGTGCGTATAGGCCTCGTCGATCAGCACCGTCGAGCCGGCCGGCTTGTTGGCGATCAGCCATTCGATGTCGGCCAGCGGCGTGACGGTGCCGGTCGGGTTGTTGGGCGAGCAGATGTAGATCAGGCCGGGGTTGGGATCGGCCGCCGCCATCGCCTTCACGTCCATCGTCAGGTCGGGCTTCAGCGGCACCTTCTTGACCGGCGCGCCGAGCCAGGCGGCGGTGCGGCCGGCGAGTTCGAACGTGGGGTCGGCGATCACCAGCGCGCGGGTCGGCGAGCAATAGGTGACCACCGCGCGCGACAGGGGGTCGCTGGAGCCGGGCCAGGGCGCGATATGGTCACCCGGCACGCCCTCCACTTTGCTGATGGCGGCGATGAAGTCCGGCCGCACGCTATGCGGCTCATAGCGGTTGCCCTGGCCAATGAACTTGGCGGCGGCTTGCTGGCCGGGTGCGAGCGGGCCGGTCCAGCATTCGTTGGCGCCGATGCGGGTCCTGGCGGTGGGTGCCGGGTCGGGCTTGCCGCCCGAGGCCCAGGCCGGCCGCCCGAGCGTCGCCGCGGCGACGCCGACGCCGAACACCGCCGCGATCCGACTGAGGTCCCGCCGCGAATAGCCCCGGCCGAGCAGGTCGTCCTTGGCCTCGTCGCCGATGTGCAGAATGTCTGTCATGCCCTTACCCCTTTGTTGCGGGCCGATGCTGGCCCCTGTCCCCACGCCAACCTCAAAACTTCATCGCGTTCTTGAACATCACCAGGGCGATGAACACGAGATACACTCCGAACACCCGCTTCAGCAGCGCCGGCTGCAGGCTATGCGCCGCCGCGACCCCGAGCGGCGCGGTCAGCACCGACATGCACGAGATCGCCACCGCCGCGGGAACGTTGACATAGCCGAGCGACCCCCAGGGCAGTCCGGCCTCCCGGAAGCCAATGATCGCAAAGCCGATCGCGCTCGGGATGGCGATCAGCGTGCCGATACCCGAAGCGGTCGCGATCGCGCGGTGGATCGAGCGCCCGCACAGGGTCATCACCATGATCGCGATGGTGCCGCCGCCGATGCCCAGCAGCGAGGAAAAGGTGCCGAGGCCGCCGGCAAGCCCGAGCCGCAGCACGCCGCCCGGCATCTGATCCGACACCACCTTGTCGCTAAGCCGCGGCAACAGGAAGTTGAGGCTCATCAGCAGCACGCCGGTCGCGAACACCATGGTGAGCACGTGGCCATCGAAATGCCCCGCCAGGATCACGCCCACCGCATCGCCCAGCACCAGCCAGGGCGCCCAGCTCTTGAGGATCTCGAATTCCACCGCCCCGCGCTTGGCATGCGAGCGGAGCGAACGGATCGAGGTGACGATGATCGTCGCGGCAGAGGTGCCGATCGCGACATGGGCGTATTGCGACTTGTCTCCGCCGAGCAGCGGCAACACCAGGAACAGCGCGGGCACCACGACGAACCCGCCGCCGATGCCGAAAATGCCCGCGGCGAACCCCGCCAGCAAACCGGCCGCGAGCAGGGCGACCAACGGTACGAACCAGGACATCATGGTAAGCGGCACGAGCGACTTCTCCCCCGATCTCCCCTCCTGCCGATGATCGGACCGCTCGGACGGTCTCTTGCGTTCGAGCGTCATGCTGCTACGCAACATGGCCGGAGGCAACCGCTATTTCGGAATAATGTTGCGCTTCTGCTTTTAGTGACGCCGCGGGGCGGGCGTGGGTCGTCGGCGAACGCGTCGCGGTGATGAACACCGCCGCGCTCCCATGACGAACTGTCGGGGCCCTCGGTGGCAGAATGCCGGCTGCGATCCGCCGGGCAACAGATCGCATCGACCGCTCGGCCGCTTGAGGCTCGACGCGGCATCACGTGCCTACCCATGGCCGCTGACGACGGCCGCTCGTCGTCGTGGTCATGGTGGCCGAAGCCGGCCGAAGTCGGCGGCTCACTAATGACTTTGGAGTTGCTGGTGCACCCGACTGGATTCGAACCAGTGGCCTCTGCCTTCGGAGTGCCTAGAAACGGGTACTTTTCGGACTTCCTGAAACACCTAACCAACGGGGTTAGTTGACTTTTCGTCTGAAGGGGTCCAGCAATTTCCCACCCTGTTTTCCGTACTTTTTCCGTACGGAACCAGCACGGAGACCGGCAATGGCGCTGGACCTGAGCAGAGTGAAGGAAAGAGACGCGCTTCGCAGCCAGCGCGAGCCATACTGGCAGCGGATACGACCCGGCTGTTTTCTCGGCTATCGACCGTCGGCACGAGAAGGCGCAGGAACGTGGATAGCGCGCGCCTACGACGAAGATCAGCGCCGCTATCGTCTGAGGGCGCTCGGCGACTTCAGCGCTCTTCCCGGGCGCGAACGGTTCGCCAACGCGAAGAAGGAAGCCGAAGCGTTCGCCGCTTTGGTGGAATCAGGCGGACAGACTGAGGAGAAGGTCGAGACCGTCGAGGAAGCATGTCGCCGATATGCGAAGTCACACCCCGACGCGGCGGGCCGTTTTAGGCGGCACGTCTATTCAGATCCTATCGCCACGGTGAAGCTAGCGAAACTTCGCCGGTATCATTTGCGAGGATGGCGCCAGCGCTTGGAGGAAAAGCCGGCACTGGTCACCCGGAGGAAGCAAGGTGCACAGATCACCCGCGATCGCGCGCCTTCTTCAATCAATCGAGACATGGCGATGCTCCGCGCAGCATTGAACAATATCCTTGCCCCGGGTGCACCCGATACAGAGGCCGCTTGGCAAGAGGCGTTGAAGGCGATCCGCAACGCCGATCGGCAACGTACGCTCTATTTGGATCGCGACCAACGACGCGCACTCTTGGATAAGATTGACGCCGACGCCGAACCATTCGTACGGGCGCTTTGCCTGCTCCCTCTCCGACCTGGAGCCATCGCTGGCCTGACAGCCGGTGATTTCGATGCCCGAACATCGGAACTGAGCATCGGCAAAGACAAAAGCGGCAAGCCTCGCCGCATCCTCATACCAGCCGCTGCCGCCGACTTTCTCGCGGCGCAGGCGGAGGGCAAGCCCTCCCACGCGCCGCTGCTGGCGCGCAAGAAAGACAAGGCATGGGACAAAGAAACGTGGAAAAGACCGATCGCAGAAGCGGCGGTCGCTGCGAGGCTACCTACTGGGACAACCGCATATACGCTGCGCCATAGTACGATTACTGATCTTGTAAATGGCGGTCTGCCGCTGCTGACGGTTGCGCAGATTAGCGGCACAAGCGCGGAAATGATCGAAAGGCATTATGGTCATCTCGGTAGACATGCGGCAGCTGAAGCACTGGCTGGACTAATACTGTAGAGCGCGATCAGTTCACGCGCCCAGTGATGCGATGTCGCGCACGCTTCGATGCCGATCAGACACCGAGGCAGCTTCGCAAAGAACTTCAGCATGCGCCCGCGGGTCAGGTGCTGGCGAACCACCGCCGCGCCTTCAGCATCGATGCCGTGCACCTGAAACACGTTCTTCGCGATATCGTGACCGATCGTAGTGACGTTCCTCATTGTTGTTCTCCTTCCGGCTCTCCGCAGATCATCCTGCGGGAGGGTTGGAGAGCCGTCCACGTCATCAAAAGCAGACGTTTAGGGCAGCCCCATCGCTTCCCAAAATTGCCCTTTCGTTCATCCGCCGTCTGAGGCGAGCGTCCGCGCATAATCGATGCGAGGGCCACACGTCGCGACCGTCGGCGCCGCTGCCTACCCAAAGCCGCCCCAGCTGGGACCCAGACACGCGCCCAAGCCAAGGCCCGTTCGCCTCAGCGACCGCCGCTTCCCTCGTGGAAGTGCCATAAAGAAGGTGGTGCCCCACAGCGGACAAAGGTGGGCACTCAGATCATTAGACAATTTCCATCCCCGAAACTGAGGTCGATGTCTGGATGAGACCGACCGAGGCCGAATGACGACCTGTCTAACCGCGGCGAGTCTCGAAAAAGGCTACTGGACCACGCCGTTGATCATCGCTCGACGTTGATCGGCGGCGCACCTGCCGAGCAGGCGATCCTTGCGCCTTAAGTTGAGTGCTTCCCCGTGCTGCAAGACGCGCGACGCATCGCTATACGTGGCGAGGCCGCGACCAGGAGAATGCGATGAAGGTGCTGCTGACAGGCCTGGGGGATATCGCTGCGAAGGCTTATTTGCCCGCGCTGGCCGCCACCCCCGGTCTTGATATCCATTTGGCCACGCGCAATCCGCATACCCTGCGTGACCTTGGCCAACGGTACCGGCTGTCCGGCCTGCATGCGAGCGTGCACGACGCGCTAGCGGCGTCCCGCTTCGATGCCGCCTTCGTGCATGCCGCGACGTCCGCCCACCGACCGCTCGCGGAACTGCTGCTCCGAAGCGACGTGCCGGTGTTCGTCGACAAGCCGCTGGCCGACAGCTTCGAGCAGACGGCCGAGCTGGTCGGCATCGCGCAACAACGGGGGCGGCTGCTCGCTGTCGGCTTCAACCGGCGATACGCCCCGGACTACGTCGCCCTGCTCCGGCGGCCCCGCGACCTGCTGCTCATGCAGAAGCATCGGCGCGAACAGCCGGACGAGCCGCGCCGCACGGTGTTCGACGACTTCATCCATGTGATCGACACGCTCCAGTTCCTGGCGCCGGACGCTTTCCACCGGACCACGATCGAGACGGTGATGCGCGATGGCTTGCTGCAGTCGGTGACGCTGATGCTGGCGGGAAACGGGCACCACGCGGTCGGCACCATGCATCGCGCCAGTGGACTCGACGAGGAACGGCTCGATGCGCTCGGCGGGGGCGAGAAGCACTCGGTGCTCAACCTCTCGGAGCGGGTATGCCAGCGGGACGGGGGCGAAGAACGCGCCCGTCGCGGCGACTGGATACCCGTCGCGCGCCAGCGCGGGTTCGAAGCGATGTGCGCCGACTTCCTCCAGGCCGTCCGCGACGACCGGCCTACGGCCGCGGACGACATTCTCGAAACGCACCGCCTGTGCGAGGCAATCGTCGCCCATGCCGACGCGAGCAATGCCGGCTGACGGACGACGCTCAGGGTCGCGCCAGCGCCGCCGCTTCGGCAAGCTCGGTCGCATCCAGCAGCACGTGGAGCTTGTCGGCGCTGACCCAAGCGACCCCGCGCGGTGCGGCCTGCGCCAGGTCGGCCTTTCGCACGTTGCCGGGATCTGCAAGGCGTACGATCAGGCGCCCGGCGACCGCGCGTGTCTCCGTCATGTTGGCGAGCCCGCCCAGGGCACGGACAAGCGCTTCGGTTCTCGCGCTCGTGACGCGCGGCGGGTTGGCCGGCATGACCGCGGCAACTGCAGGCGACGCGGCGGCAGGCGAAAGGCCGGCGCTGGCAAGCGCCCGGCGGATGTCGGAGGCGGTCTGATCGGCACTGGGGCCGAGCACGACCTGCAGCGCCTTGTCGGATGGCCGGATGGTGCCGCGCGATCCAAGCGCCGTCAGCGCCGCCTCGTTCACCGAACCCTGATCTTCGACGACGAGCCGCAACCGGGTGGTGCACGCCTCGATCGTACGAATGTTACCCGCGCCACCAAGCGCTTCGATGAACGCCGCTGCCTTGCCACCGGCCGGGACGGCGCCAGCCGCTGGCGTCGCCGGCGCCACATCGCTGCGGCCGGGTGTCTTGAGGTTGAAGCGTGTGATGAAGAAGCGGAAGCCGGCGTAATAGACAAGCGCATAGACCGCGCCGACCGGCACCAGCATCAGCGGCCGCGTCGCCTTGCCGTAGTTGAGCACGTAATCGAACAGCCCGGCCGAGAAGCCGAAGCCGAGCTTCACCCCCAGCATGTCCATCAGCGCCATCGCGACGCCAGTCAGCACCGCATGGAGCACGTACAGCACCGGCGCCACGAACATGAAGGTGAATTCGATCGGCTCGGTCACCCCGGTCAGGAACGAGGTCAGGCCAAGCGACAGATAGATGCCAGCCACCGCCTTGCGCTGTTCGGGCAGCGCCGAGCGGTACATGGCGAAGCATGCAGCCGGCAGCCCGAACATCATCACCGGGAAAAACCCGGACATGAAGCTTCCCGCCGTCGGATCACCCGCGAAGAAGCGGTTGAGGTCGCCCGTCGCGCCGTGGAAATCACCGATGATGAACCAGGCGACGTTGTTGAGGATGTGGTGCAGCCCGGTGACGATCAGCACGCGGTTGAGCACGCCATAAGCGAACAGCCCGACCTCGCCTGACCGGGTGATCGCCTGGCTGAACAGGTTCATGCCGCTTTCGAGATGAGGCCAGCCGAGCCCGAACGCGGCCGCGAGCCCAAGCCCGACGCAGCCCGCCAGGATCGGCACGAACCGCCGCCCGCCGAAGAAGGCCAGGAATTCAGGCAGCCGGATGTCGCTGTAGCGGTTGTAAAGCGTTCCCGAGATCACCCCCGAGATAATGCCGAGCGGCACGCCCAGCTTGGTGATTGCCTTTTCGCGGAACGATTGTTCGGCAAGCGCGTGGATCGCGTCGCTCAGGCCGGCGGTGGTGGCGGCAGGCACCTCGACCAGCGCCTCGGCGCCATGCGTCGCGATCAGGTAACAGACCAGTCCGGCCAGCGCGGACGCGCCGTGGTTCTCCTTCGCGAAACCGACCGCGACACCGATCGCGAACAGCAGCCCGAGGTTCGAGAAGATCGCTCCCCCCGCCTCGGCCATGAAGGTGACGTGAAGCAGGTCCGGCTGCCCGAGCCGCAGGATCAGACCGGCGACCGGCAGCACCGCAATCGGCAGCATCAGCGTGCGGCCAAGTATCTGGAAGAACGCGGACAAGCGAGCCATCAGATTCTCCTCATGCCCAATCGTCGAGGTGTGGCCATGTGCGGCGCACCAGATCCCGCACCTCGGCCGCCGCAGCAAGGCCGATCGCCTGCGCAGCGACCCGTCGGCACTCTGAGAGGTCGAGCAAGCGGATCACCGCCTTCGCTTCGGCGACGCGGGCCGCGGTGATCGACAACCGCCCGACACCGAGGCCGATCAGCAGCGGCATGGCGGCGACGTCACCGCCCAGCGCGCCACATACGCTGACCGACCTGCCCGATGCGGCGCCCGCCGCGCAGACGCTGGCGATGCTGCGCAGCACGGCAGGATGAAGGCCATCGGACTGTTGAGCAAGCGGCACGCTCGCACGGTCGATGGCCAGCACGTATTGGGTAAGATCGTTGGTGCCGATCGAGAAGAACTGCGCCTCGCGTGCCAGCGTGTCGGCCAGCACCGCCGCCGCCGGCGTTTCCACCATGATGCCGAGAGACACCGGCCGTTCGATACGCAGGTCGGCGCGCGCCTCCTCGAGCAGTTCGCGTGCGGCAGCGATCTCCGCCTGCTCAATGACCATCGGCAGCATGATCTGGACCGGCTGCGCGGAGCGGACGCGGAGCAGCGCGCGCAATTGCGTCCTGAGCAGGTCGGGATAGCGCAGCGACAGCCGCACGCCTCTCAGCCCCAGCGCCGGGTTCTCCTCGGGCGGAAACGACAGAAACGGAACCGGCTTGTCGCCGCCGATGTCCAGCGTGCGGATCACCAGCGGGCGGTCCCCCAGCCCGTCGGCGACCGCCTGGTAATGCGCGAGTTGCTCATCCTCGTCTGGCGGCGTGGCGCGATCCATGAACAGGAACTCGCTGCGCAGCAGGCCGCAGCCTTCGGCACCGCCGACGACGGCCTTCGCCGCCTCTGCTGAGGAGCCGAGGTTGGCGAACACCTCGATCCGCGCGCCGTCGGCCGTGTGGCAGGGCATAGCCGCATCGGCGAGCGCCGCATGGCCGTTGGTGAGACGGGCGTCCCGCTGCTGTTCGAGGGCAGCGCGGCGTTCGGGCGTCGGGGCGATCTCGATCCGGCCGGCGTCAGCGACGAGCGCGACCGGGGTGCCGTCGGGGACGCTGCGGATTCGCCGGTCGGTCGCGACCAGCGCCGCGATGCCGCGGCTGGCCGCCAGGATCGACACGTGCGACGTCGCACCGCCTCCGACGGTGCAGATACCCGCAATGCCCTCGGCGGCCAGCCGGATCAGCTGCGATGGCCACAGTTCGTCCGCGACGACGATCGCCCCGGCCAGATCGGCCGCCGTGGCTTCGGGCCTGCCGCACAGCACGGCCAGCACCTGGCCCTCGACGTCGCGCACGTCATCGGCCCGCTCGCGCAGGCGCAGGTTGCCGAGACTTGCGAGCTGATCGACGACAGCAAGGCAGGCGCCCGCCCAAGCCGCCTCGGCGCTGCTGCCGCCTTTGATCAGCACATCGGCGTGATCGGCGAGCGCGGGATCGTCGAGCAAGGCCGCATGGGCCGCCAGGATGTTGCCCTGTTCCGCATCGCCCTGTTCCGCCGCGCTCTCGAGGCCGGTGCGCACCGCGGCCAGCGCCTCGGTCAGCCGCCGTCGCTCCTCCGCTGCGCCGGTTCCTTGCTCCGGATAGGTGAAGCGGGCCGCGCCGAACTGGGCGACCGGTCCGATCACGGTGCCGCGTGCGCCGGTGACGCCGGTCAGGCTGGCCGATCCGTCGAGTGGGACCGGCAGCAGCGGCGCCTCGGCCACTGGTGCCGACGCGTCGGCGACGTTCACGGCAAGATCGACAGGCGTTTCCCCAAGCCCTTCGGCGATGGCAGCGACCAGCGCCGCGACCGCTTCCGCGGCGTCGGCGCCGCGCGCTTCCACCGTCACGCTGCTGCCGAGCGTCGCGCCCAACGCCATCAACGAGGCGACGCTACGGGCGTCGGCGGAGCGCTCGTCATGCAACAGGGTCGTCCTGGCGGCGAAGCGCTTGGCCACGGCGACCAGCCGGACCGAGGGACGCGCGTGGAGACCGTGGGCGAGCGGCAGGCGGATGGTTCCGGCAGCCGTGACACCATCGGCGACGCCCGAACGAGTCGATGCGCCGTCCTCTTGCGAAGCAACGATCTCCATCAACGGTGCGCCCGCGCTGGTCGCGCCGGCGGCGACGCGCGAGCAGACCTTGAAGCGCTCCCCGTTGATGAGCACGATCGGGATGCACGGGCTCTTGCCCGCATCGCCGATCGCTTCCAGATCGAAGTCGAGCAAGGGCGCGCCCACCCGAACCTGGTCACCTGGCGCGACCCTCGGCGTGAAACCGCGCCCGCCCAGCGCCACCGTGTCGACGCCGACGTGCATCAGTATTTCGGCGCCGTTCGGCGTGCGCAGCGTCACCGCATGGCCGGTCGCCGCGACGCCGATCACCGTGCCGGCGCAGGGCGCGAACAGCACCCCCTCGGTCGGATCCAGCAACATCCCGTCGCCCATCATTCCTTCGGCGAAGACGGGATCGGGTGCCGCGCTCAGGCTGTCGAGCCAGCCGGTGCCTGGTGATACAAGCCGGCAGGAGAGGATCTCGAGGTCTGGCTTCGGCATGGCTTCCGCTCTCCACCTGCTGTTCGAACTCAAAAGCGAGCAATAGCCCTACACAACCGGCGAAGCAGCTTCTCGCCGCGACTGGTACTGCCGTGCGCTTTACACTCTCGCAGTGGTATTATAATGGTCCGTAAGCGCAAGGGATTTCGGCAGCCAGGCCGCTTAATGGGCGCAAGGGGATCTCGCGATGGGCTTCGGGGGCATGCAGCTGGATCCGTCAACGACGACGATGTTCGCCGAAGCCCAGTCGGCGGGCAGTGTGGTGCGTACACTGCTCGCGCGCAACGGCCCGCACGCGGCGCGGCTGGCCGCAACGCTGCGTGCCGCGCCGCCAGCCGCGGTGCTGATGGTCGGTCGCGGCAGTTCCGACCACGCCGGCGTCTATGCCAAATACCTGATCGAAACGCAGCTCGGCATCCTCGCCAGCTCCGCCGGCCTGTCGGTCAGCTCGATCTACGGCACCTCGCTCACCGCCGACCGCCTGCTCTGCCTCGCCATCTCGCAATCGGGCCGCAGCCCCGACCTGCTCGCGGCGGTTGAGGCGCTGACGTCGAGCGGCGGACGCGTGGTGGCGCTCGTCAACGACGAAGCGTCGCCACTTGCCCATGCCGCCACCGAGACGCTGCCGCTCCGCGCCGGGCCGGAGCGAAGCGTCGCCGCGACGAAATCGTTCATCGCCGCGCTCGCGGCCATCGCCCAGCTGGTGGCGCACTGGGCAGAAGACGCACAGCTACTCGCCGCGCTGGACAAACTGCCCGATCAGCTCGAAGCGGCCTGGCAGCTCGACTGGAGGGTCGCGGCGCAGGCACTCGGCGAACGGCAGGGCTTCTATGTACTCGGCCGCGGGCCGGGCTATGCCGTCGCGCGTGAGGCGGCGCTCAAGTTCAAGGAAACCTGCGGCATCCACGCCGAATCGTATAGCGCCGCCGAAGTGCTGCACGGGCCGGCGGCGCTGATGGGTCCCGACTTTCCCGCGCTTGCCTTCTGCCAGGATGACGACGCGCACGACAGCACCGCGCAGATCCTGGCAACGCTTGGCGGGCGCGGTGCGCCGGTGTTCGTCGCCGGGCTGGAGCAGCCGGGACTGGTGACGCTCCCTACGTTGAAGGCGCATCCGCTGCTGCAGCCGATCCTGACCATCCAGAGCTTCTACCGCATGGTCAACGCGGTCGCCGTCGCGCGCGGTCGCGATCCGGATCGTCCGCCGCACCTGTCCAAGGTGACGGAGACGCTGTGATGCCACTGGCGCTGATCAACGGCCGCGTGTTCGACGGCGCGGCCATGCGCGACGGCGTCGCCGTGGTGATCGAGGGGACACGCATCGCGGCGGTGGTGCCGGCCGAACAGCTGCCCGCCGGCCATGCCGTGCACGACCTTAAAGGCGCGCTGCTCGCGCCCGGTTTCATCGATTCGCAGGTCAATGGCGGCGCCGGTGCGCTCTTCAATGCCGCCCCGACTGTCGAGACGATCCGCACCATCGGCCGAGCCCACCGCGCCTATGGCACCACCGGCTTCCTGCCGACGCTGCTCAGCGACCGGCTCGACGTGGTCGAGCGCGGCATCGCGGCCGTGGAGGAAGCTATCGCGCAAGGCGTGCCCGGCGTGCTCGGCATCCACATCGAAGGGCCGTTCCTGTGCACCGCGCGCAAGGGCATCCACGACGCATCCGTATTTCAGCAACTGGCGGCCGAGCACCTGCCGCTGCTGACGTCGCTTCGCGGTGGGCGAACGCTCGTCACGCTGGCACCGGAAAGCGCCGAGCCGTCGCTGATCACCGCCCTAGCGGAGCAGGGTGTGGTGGTCGCGATCGGCCATACCGACGCCACCTATGCGCAGACGCGCACCGCGATCGAGCATGGCGCGCGCGGGTTCACGCACCTGTTCAACGCGATGTCGCCGCTGACCTCGCGCGAGCCAGGCGTGGTCGGCGCGGCGCTGGAGGATCGTGATACCTGGTGCCCGCTGATCGTCGATGGCGCTCATGCCGCGCCCGCCACGATGCGGATCGCCGCCCGCATCAAGCCTGCTGACAAGCTGATGCTGGTCACCGACGCGATGCCCACGGTCGGCGACAGTACCAAGCGATTCGCGCTTTATGGCCGCGAGATCACCGTGCAGGGCGGCGTGTGCATGTCGGCGGAAGGCACGCTGGCCGGGTCCGATCTCAACATGGCGCAGGCGGTGCGAAACACGGTGGCGATGCTCCAGCTGCCGAGCGAGCAGGCACTGGCGATGGCTTCGGCCAACCCGGCCGCGTTCCTGCGGCTCGACGGCGAATTCGGCCGCATCGCGGCGGGATTTCGGGCCAGTCTGGTCGCGCTCGACGACGAACTCAACGTGGTCGGCAGCTGGATCGACGGGCGCGCGTGACCCGACGGCCCGCGTATTGTCTAGCGGCTGCAACCCTTGCGCTCGGGTCCGCTGTCGCGTGGCCGGCCGAGCCGCGGCACGAGCGCGTGATCCGTTGGTCGGGGCGCGACTGGATCGTCAAGGATGAGCCGGTTGCGGTGGGGCCCGGACCCAATCCGTTTTCGGCGCACGGCTCGGACGTGCGAGTGGACGCGCAAGGCCGGTTGCACCTGCGGATCGTGCGCCGGCATGGCCGCTGGTATTCGAGTGAAATCGCCTCGCGCGAGAGCCTGGGCTACGGCACCTACCACTTCGACGTCGCGGCGGGTGCGACCGTCATTCCGGGCAACGCCATCCTCGGGCTGTTCACCTATGCCATGGCGCCCGAGCAGGAGCATCGGGAGATCGACATCGAGTTGTCGCACTGGGGCGACGGACGCCACGACAACGGCCAGTGCGCGATCCAGCCCGCGGCCCCCGACGACCTCCTCCACCGCTTTCCCGTGGAGGAGTATGGCGGCGGCTGGTCGATGCAGTTCACCTGGGCGCCCTCCGCGATCGATTGCTCAGTGGTCTCGAGCGGAGGCGGAGCGGGCGCGGCGACCGTGATCGGCGAACACCGGTTCGCGCGGGCAGTTCCCGCTCCGGGCGAGGAAAAGGTGCGGCTCAACCTGTGGCTGTTCCACGGCAGCGCACCCGACACCGGCCGCGGCGCCGAGGTCGTCGTGAACAGTTTTCGCTTCACGCCCCTGCCGCGCTGAACCCGAAACGGCGTCCATGTTGCTCCCCGACCTGTGTCACGAAAGCTGCGTATGACACGAATGTGGCAACCGACAGCATTACGGTAGCAATACCACTTGCACGATGAAAGCAGCCATGCCTAGATTGGTTCCATAGTAGAACACCATCTTCGATATGGAAGAGGGGAAGCGCATGCGTCGGTGATGAACGCGCGCGACGGCGTCATCGGCGGCCCGCACTCCGCCCTTCGCTCCGCGTGGTTCACTGAGATGTCCAAGAAGCTCATCGTGGTCCGGTTCGACAGCCTGACCAAGGCGCCCGCTAAGACGCTTGCGACGCTGTACCAGCTGCTCGGCGAAAAGCCGTTCGACCACGACATCGCCGCCGTGGAAGCCGACGAGGTCGAATACGATCAGCGCATCGGTCTCCCCGGCCTGCACCGGGTACGCAAGGGCGTCAGCCCGGCCGAGAAGCCGCTGAGCATCCTGCCCGACATCTACCAGTCCTATGCCAGGTCCAACTTCTGGGACTCGCGCGAGGAAAACATCAACGGAGTGCCGGTGATATGAAACACGTACGCATCCCCGCGCGCCTTCACCGCACCTGTAGCTCGGCGCGGGGCCGGGGAACCAGCTGGTTCGTGGCCGCTGCCCTGACGGCAATCGGCGCAAGCTCCGGGATGGCCGCCGAGCCGGCGCTGCTGCCACGCCCCGCGTCCGTCACCGAGCAGGCTGGCAAAGGACTGGACATCGCCACCGCGGCGCGACTGGTGGTGCCGCCGCACGACGCCGCCGCGCTCGTCGCCGCCCAGGCCCTGCGCGACCGGCTGCTCGCCACCACCAGCCTGCGCCCGGTGGTGGTGCAGGGCAGCCGGACCCAGCCCGGCGACATCGCCATCGCCACCGACGCTGCGCAAGGTGGCGGCGACGAAGGCTATGCGCTTCAGGTGACCGACTACGGCGTGTCGATCCGCGCCCGCAGCTCCGCCGGCCTGTTCTACGGGACAGTCAGCCTGTGGCAGCTCCTTACCGAGCATCTGGGCGCGGGCGTGATCCACCTTGCGCCCGTGACCATCGCCGACCAGCCGCGCTTCGCCTGGCGCGGGCTGATGCTCGATTCCGCCCGGCACATGCAGTCGGTGGCGTACATCAAGCAGTTCGTCGACTGGATGGCGCTGCACAAGCTCAACACCCTGCACTGGCACCTCGCCGACGACCAGGGCTGGCGGATCGAGATCAAGCGCTATCCCCGGCTGACATCGGTCGGTGCCTGGCGACAGGCAGTCGGCCCGGACGCGTTCGACCCGCAAGGTAAGCCGGTGGCACGCTATGGCGGCTTCTACACGCAGACGCAGATCCGCGAGATCGTCGCCTTTGCCGCGGCACGGCAGGTCACGATCGTCCCCGAGATCGACCTGCCCGGCCACAGCACCGCGCTGATCGCCGCCTATCCGCGGCTCGGCGTTGGCGGCTTCCCAGCGGAACCGGTCGCCACCGACTGGGGGCTGCTGCCCGAAGTGCTCAACACCGACGACGCGACCTTCGCGACCGTTCAGAACATCCTGACCGAAGTGATGACGCTGTTTCCTGGCCGGTTCATCCACCTCGGCGGTGACGAAGCCAACAAGACGCAGTGGAAGGCCTCGCACGCGATCCAGGCAAAGATGCGCGCGCTCGGCATCGCTGACGAGGACGCGCTGGAGCGGTGGTTCATCGGTCGGCTCGGCGGTTTCTTGGAGACGCATGGCCGGCGGCTGATCGGCTGGGACGAAATCCAGGAGGGCGCCACCGGCGCCGGGCTCGACGCCCGGGCGGCGGTGATGTCCTGGCATGGCGGCGAAGGCGCAGCCAAGGCGATCACTTCTGGCCATGACGTCGTGATCGCGCAGGCGCCGCTCTATTACCTCGACAATCGCGAATCGAACGCGCCGGGCCAGCCGCCGAGTTGGTCCGACATCATGACTGCCAAGGCGATCTACCAGCACGATCCGGTGCCCGCCGGCCTGTCGCCGGCCGGCCGGGCGCATGTGCTCGGCTTGCAGGGCCAGTTGTGGACGGAGCGGCTGCGCCGGGAAGCGTGGATCACCGCGCTCGCCTATCCCCGCGCCGCAGCGATCGCGGAGGTGGGCTGGAGCCCCGCCGGACGGCTCGATTGGGCGAGCTTCGACGCGCGCATGGGCGCACAGCGGGGCCGCTACCGGCTGATCGGCCTCGACGGGGATGACAGGCAGCCTGCCGCCGCGGTGCCGGTCGCGGATAACGTGCAGCGCCGGTCGAGTGTCGATCTCGACTTCTGCGATCCCAATACCACCGGACTGTTCGTGGAGGCGCCGCCGGGAGGCCCTGCCGCTTCGCCATTGGTGAAGGTCGCGATGCGGCGGCCCTGCTGGGTGTTTCGCGGCGTCGGCCTGGCAGCGGTCAAGCGGCTGGAGCTCAGCGCCGTGCACCTGACCTACAACGAGCGGCTAGGCAGCCGCGCGCCGATCCTCGACCTGCCACAGCCGCGCACCCCGGCGGGCGAGATAGATGTCCACCTCGATCGCGCCGATGGCCCGTTGATCGCGTCGCTGCCGCTGGAAGGCTGGCCGGCCGCGGTGGCGCGGCATCGCTTCTCGACCCGGGTCAACGCAGGACAAGGAGTGCACGACCTGTTCTTTGTGCTCACCGGGCCCGACATCGACACCCGCCAGCCGCACCGGCCGCCGCTCACCGTTGTCGACGAGGTAGAGCTTCGCTAGCCGTCGGCGACCGGCAGGGCCCCTCTCCCCTTCGTCGCAGGCTTCGATTAAGCTCGCGGGAATGACAAACGGGGATGGGTGTCGGGTGCAGCTTTCTGAGGTGGTCGGCCCGCTTGCCAAGAACGGCGCGGGACCGCTTTACATGCAGCTTCAGCGGCGGCTGCGGGACGCGATCGACGGCGGCCTGCTCAAGCCCGACCAGGCACTGCCGAGCGAACGCGACCTTTGCGAGGATTTCGAGCTGTCCCGCATCACCGTTCGCCGTGCGATCAGCGGCCTGGTGGACGAGCACCGGCTGGTGCGGCGCCACGGAGCGGGTACCTTCATCGCCGGTAACGAGCCTGAACGACGGACGCGCGTCGAAAAGGTCTTCTCGAAACTGTCTTCCTTCTCGGAAGACATGGAGTCGCGCGGGTTCCGACCGAGCAGCCGCTGGTTGGACAGATCGACGGGCATGGTGACGCCCGACGAGGCAATGTCCCTGGCTTTGTCGCCCGGATCGTTGGTTCACCGCCTGCGCCGGTTGCGCTTTGCCGACGATCGCCCGATGGCGGTCGAATACACGCTGCTGCCGGGACACTATCTACCCGACGTGAAAGCGATCGATACGTCGCTTTACGACGCTCTTGACAAGATGGGGTGCCGCCCGACCCGAGCTCTCCAGCGCCTGCGAGCGATCGCGTTCGACGAACAGCATGCGACCATGATCGGCGTTGATGTCGGACATGCAGGATTGTTGATCGAGCGCAGGGGCTTCTTGCAGGACGGACGTCCTGTTGAGATCACGCAATCCCATTATCGAGGCGATGCATACGATTTCGTGGCCGAGCTAAGTGATGTTTGACCTGCCGATCTGGCGCTTGGCACGATGCCCTTCGTCAGATCGGTATACGTCTATCAGTCACGCCCGAAATCAACAGACCGATTCTTGAGACGAGGAACAGCGCGCGCTGTCGCTGATGGACTATGCCGTTGGCACCATCCACGGCCAGGCGTTCGGCCGCGTGTTCATGCCCGTACGGTTCGAACCGCAGGATCCCGTTCACCAGACACTTGGGCTCGGCCAAGGCTCGGTGAAGAAGCAGGGGCAGCAGATGATCGAGGAAGCGTTCGCCATCGTAGACGCGCAACTCGCCGGCCGTGAGTGGGCCGCCGGTGACCGGTTCGGGATCGCCGACGCCGCGCTGTTCTACGTGGAACGCTGGGCTTCGGAGGCGGATGTCAAGCTCCCCGCCAACCTTGCTGCGCATCTCGAGCGGATGGAGACGCGACCTGCGGTCCGCAAGGTAATGCAGGTTTGGGGGAAGCCTGACGTCGGCGAGGTGACGGCGAGCCCGCTTGGCTCGACTGCTTGGTTGGGCCACAGGTGCGCGATGAAGGTCTTCCTGGATTTCGAGGCGTCGTCGCTGGCGGACCGGAGCTATCCCATCGAGGTAGCCTGGGTTTTCAGGACGGCCGCGCCGAGAGTCATCTGATCGCACCTGCACCCACTTGGGACGATTGGGACGGTGCTGCCGAAGCGATCCACGGGATCAGCCGCGCGACGCTCGTGGCGGAAGGTGAGCCGCACGACATCGTCGCGAGCCGCATGCTGGAGGCGCTGTCCGACCACGATCTCTTCGCCAGTGCGCCGTCATGGGGCGGAAAGTGGATGATCGTGCTCCTGAGCGCAGCCGGAATGCCGCGACACGCGCTACGGCTGCGCGACACAGACGAGGCCTTGCGGGAGACCGCGTCGGAAATCCTGCGTCCTGCGCTTCCCTCCGCCCGCCTCGAGAGCGAAGTGCACAATCTGGTCGCCAGGATCGGTGCGTCGAGCAGCTTGAAGCCGGCGCACCGCGCGCTGGCCGACGCGACAGAAGAGTACGGCAAGTGGGTGCGGGCGAGGCAGGCCGCTCGCGAGTTCGCGGCTTGCGGGCCTGCGAGGGCTCGCGACGATGACGCAGCCGGCTTGGATGGCGCAAGCGGCGCAGGCCGCCTACAGCCTGCGCGCGATCACGCGCGGCGAGCGTACGCCTACATCGTCCTGCTGCGAAACCCGGCGCGTCGCGAGCCCCGCTTTTACGCGACACTGACGTCGGAAGGATCAAACGTCTCCGTCCAGTGAGGTAGCGCGGTCAGGCTGACTTGAGCGCAAGTTCGGCGGAGCGCAAGTTCCAGGGCAGCAGTTCGTGGAGGCGGGTCTGCGGCAGGTCGGCGATGCGGGCGAGCACGTAGGCGACCCAGGCCTGCGGGTCGATGTCGTTGAGCCTGGCGGTGCGGATCAGCGCGCAAATGAACGCAGCGCTGACCGCCGCGATCGGAGCCGGCGAACAGCCACGCCTTCCTCCCCAGCGCCAAGCCACGCAGGGTGCGCTTCGCGGCATTGTTGGTGAGGCAGACCCGCCCGTCGTTTAGGAACCGGGCGAACGCGGGCCAATTTTTGAGCATGTAGTTCTCGCACCAGCTATTGCTGCGCGGGCCGCCGACGCCGTTCGACCGGACGGTCCATGTGTGTCCACCGAACCGCAGATCTTGCCGGCAGCGGGCACCCATTGACCCAAAGCCGGAACCAAGCCGATGACGAACAACCCGCGAAGGTCGACCCCAACCCGGGCTTGGCCAATCCTTGCAACGTGCCCGCAACGCTTCTTCCAAGGGAGCCCCGAGTGTCCCGGTTCACCCGATCGCCACATCCTTCAGCGCGATCAGAGGGGCGCGCCGGTCAAGCGGCATGCGGCTGTCGATCGGCTGGCCGGTAACGGTGAGATAAAGGTCATGCACCCCGCCGATCCGCTCGAGCGGATCGCGAAATGCCCGCTCGGTGCCGAAGCGCAAATCGCGAAGCGGGAAGCTTGCGACGATGGGGCCATCGATCGCATCGCGCCGGACCACGATCTCGCCCCCGGGCGTGGAAGGCTCGGGCCGGGTAGCTACCGGTGCCTTGCTGCCGAGGCGATAATTGAACGGGAGGGCCGCCGCCGTTACCGTGATCATCCTTGCCGACGACAGATCCGCCGCGCGCCATATCCAGCAGGGCTGACGATTGTAGGCGCGCAGCCGCTCGGCGTCGCCCTCGGGCCCTTCCAGCACTAGCCCGGTCGCTTGGGGATCGCAGAAATCGAGTTGCAGGCTCGTGCGACGGGTCGCGGCAAGGGGCGCCGCCGCCGTGACCGGGGTCGACGGGCCGCCCACTGTGAGGCCAAGCATTCCGTAGCGGGCCCGCTGCGTTACCATCCGCTTCTGGAAATCAGGCCAGTCGAGCCGGGCCGCGGCCGTCCAGCCAACCTCCGCGACCGCCGCCGCGCGGGGGAACAGCAGGCTCGTTGCCCATGCCTCCTTGCGCACCCGTTCGGTCCACAGCTGCGCCTGCACCCCCATGACCCTCATCGCTGCCTCATCGCTCACGCCGGCCGGAACGGGGTTGTTCTTGTAGATGCGCTCGGCTGTGATGATGTCGGTCCAGCCCGGTGCCTCATCGGCGGTGTTCTGCTGGCGGTTGTTGAGGTAGTAGACTGGGGACTGCGCCATCAACATCCGGTGACCGCCGTCCAACGCCTTGCCGGCAGCGGCGCCGGCGTGCCACGTCATGACAACCGCGTCCTTGGGAAGGTCGCCGGCATCGTTGCCGTCCTGTATTTCGTCCCACCCGATCAGGGTGCGCCCCTTTTCAGCTAGGTGCCGAGCGAGCCGCGCGATGAACCAGCGCTCGAGCGCGTCCTCGTCCTTGATACCCAAGGCCTTCATCCGCGCCTGCACACTCGGCGAGGCGTGCCACTGCGTCTTGTCTGCCTCGTCACCGCCCAGGTGAATATACTGTCCGGGAAAGAGATCCATGACCCGATCGAGGATCCGCTCGATTGTGGCGAGCGTCTTCTCGTCGACGTTCACCACCTCGGGCAGCAGTCCCCAGTCTGACGTGACCGGCTCTGGCTTGACCCCGGGCACCCCCAACTCGGGATAGGCGGCGAGTAGCGCCGTGGCATGACCCGGCAGGTCGATCTCGGGAACGATGGTGACGTGGCGGGCCGCGGCGTAGGCGACCACCTCTCGGATCTGCGCCTGCGTGTAGAAGCCGCCGTACAGGCCCGCGGCATTGGTGCGCGGATCGCGCGTGTCGGGAAACACCGCCTTGCGCCACGCACCGATGCCGGTGAGCCGCGGAAAGCCGGGGATCTCGATTCGCCAGCCCTGGTCGTCGGTCAGGTGCCAGTGGAACCTGTTGAACTTGTGCAGGGCCAACGTATCGATCAGCTTCTCGATATACACGACCGACTGCATGTGCCGCGCGGAATCGAGCATGATGCCCCGCCAGGCGAAGCGCGGCGCATCGTCGACGGCGACCGCCGGAACAGGACGTCCACCTGAAACCGCCGTCAGCAGGTCCCAAGCGCTGACCGCGCCGTAGAACAGGCCTGCACCAGCTCCTGCCGTGATGCGGATGTTCGCGGCATCGACCGTAAGCCTGTAGGCTTCGGCGCCTGGCGTCGCGGACCGCTCGGTGGCGATCACGATGTCGTTCTTGCGCGGGACCGCCGCGACTGCGAGCGGCAGGGCCCGCCCGATCGCCGGCGCGAGTTCGGCGCTGAGGTAGCGGCCCGCGTCCGCGGCCGCCGCGTCACCGACGGGAACCACGATGCGCGACCCCGCCGCCAGCCTGAAGCCGGGCCCGGGCAGTGGGGTCTCCTTCGCGGGGCGGGGCAGGATGTCGGAGTCCGCCAATGCCGGCCACGCGGCAACAATCACGCCGACGCCCAGCAGAAGAGAGGCAACCCGATACAAGCGGCGAGCGATCATAAGATTGGAATCCTCCGGATGTTTTCCTCCTGCGAGTTCCAGAAGTCGGACTTCGCATAGGTCTGATAGATGTCGGGGGGGATGGTGAGCGGCTGCTCACGCGGACTCACTCCCCTGCGCACGCGGTGCAACCCCGGCAGGCCGATGCGCAGGTCGTATTCGACCTCGTCGGCCTCGACCTCAGCAATGTCGTGTTCGAACGCAGGCTCACCCAACAGCGCGTAGAGCCGGCTCAGTGTCTCCCTCGGCTGGCGCGTCAGGCTGTCGAAGCGAACCAGAATCAGCCGGTCGGCGAGGTCGGTGTACCAAGCCGAGCGCAGCGCCGAATGCGGACCCCCGATAACGCCGCTGCTGACGTTCATCATACTCTTCACGCGCCCGTAGATCGACGGCTCGTTGGCGAAGTTAAACAACGAATTATACTGCAGCGGATTCTTGCGGCCGATGCGCTCGAAACTATCGATGATGCGGAAGATGTCGCGCACGCAACATACAATCTTCGCGTCCGGCAGGAGCTGCGCGATCATCGCGATGTTGGCGGTCCACAGCCGGTTGGTGTCGAAGATCACCTCGGCCGGCTTGTCCTCGTAGAACGAGTCGAACACACCGCGCAGCACGCGGGCACGGCACGTGTCGTCGATCATGTTGAGGTATTTCTTGTCGGCGCCCATCGCGTCGGTCATGCGATCGATCATGGCGTAGAGCGGGCTGGTGACGCTCGCGTGGAAGCGCGGATTCTGCCGCAGCAAGGCACTCAGCAGCGTTGAGCCCGATCGCGGCAAGCCGGAGATGAAATGATATCGCTTGGACATGACAGACCTGCCTTCGATGTTACGCGAACAGGCGTATCGGAGGACGGGATCGAGGCTTCAAGCCTCGCCCCGCCACCCATCGTCAGAACTTGTAGTTGAAGCTGCCGCCGACATACCGCGTGTAGTCGCGGGGCAGATACCCCATCTGCCCATAGCTGAACGCCACCGCGGCGGGTTCGTACGTCCGCTGGTAATAGAGGTGGTCGGTGAGGTTCTTGGCGTAAAGGGTGACGCTCCACTTCTCGTTGCGGGGAGCCAGCGTATAGTACAGATCGAAGATGCCGTAAGGTTGGACAACCTGAAGACTGTCTAGCGTCAAAACGCTCTGCTGCCGGCCACGATAGCGGAAATCCAGGCGGACCGTGGAGGTCAGCTGGGGCGCAGGGAAGCCGAACTGGTACTGCGCATAGGCGCTGGCCGAATTCTTCGGGGCGTTGGGCAACCGGGTGCCTTGATAATTAATGAAAGATGTCTTGTTGGCGAACTCGACCTTGTCGAGAATTTTGGCGGTCGGCAACCAGTTGTAGCTTCCGCCGAAGCCAACGCCCCGGATGGGCCTGACGTTGACCGTTCCCTCGATACCCTCGCTCAGCACTCTGCCGGCGTCCACCACGGCGAGCTGGTAGGAGGGGTCGCGAAGTGCGGTACGAACCTGGAAGTGCTGGTTGAGCAGATGGAATGCCGACACGCTCCAGTCGAGCAGACCGTGCGACAGCCTGCCGTGCATCCCGACCTCGACTTGGTACGGCCGCTCCGGCGCAAGCGGGGCGAGTGCGCGGGCCACCTTGGCCCGGTCGTAATTATCCCAGGACACGCCTTTGAAGCCGGTGCTGTAGGTCCCGTAGACCAGCACGGGGCCAAAGTCGTACTTGGCGCCAACCTTGTAGATGAACGCTTGGCGGGAATCGTCAGCACTGTGACGTCCATAAGGGTTAACTGGGTCGAACGCTTTCGCGCCGGAGTCATCCGCATAGTGTACCAGCGTCATGTGCTGCTGCTCCCACAGCAGCCGCGCGCCGGCGAACACCGAAGCCTTCTTGGTTACGTTGTACTCGGCGTTGCCGAAGATCGCTTCGTTGTTCGTCGTGACTTCGCTGTCGAAATCCTGGATGGTGTAGCCCTTGTGATATCCACCCGTGCACTGAAAGTTGTCTACCGGACTGACCGGATTGGGATTGGGATAACCCGCTCCGTTGTAGGCGCCATACACGGCATCCTTGCATTCCGTTGTGAACTCGCGGTGATAATTCTCGTTGTAGTAATAGAATGCGCCGACGACGTAGTTCAGCTTCGATTGTGGATCGGACTCGAACCTGATCTCCTGTTGGATCGTCTTCTCCCGCGATGGCCCGGAATAGTCGTATGCATCGAGGCCATAGGGTGAATTGGTCAGCTGCGGTGCGCTGACGCCCCACTCGTTATCGTTGCTGTACAGCTTGAAGAAACGATAGGTGGTAAGGGCATGGAGCGTACCGGCGCCGAAGTCCTTGTCGATGTTGAGGCCGAACGCGCGGTTGCGCATCACGCCCCAGGTGCGATCGTCATACAGGTAGCTTTTTGTGCCGTTGAGGATGTCCTGGCCGCCCCGCCCGCTCAGGTAGATACCCGAGTTCTCGAGCAGTCCGAAAATCTGCTGGGCAGCAGCCTGCTGCTTGGCGGCATTGGTGCCGGCGATGCTGGTAGCGGCCTTGTAGACGTCCGATGCCGCCAGCGACTTGAACGCGTACGGAATGATGCCCGTCGTCTTCTGGGTAATCTCGCCCCGCACCATGACCTTGAGGGTGTCGTCAGGCTGCCAGAGAAGCTGCCCTCGCAGACCCCAGCCTCGCGAAGCGCCCGCATTCGGCTGTCCTTCGTGAACATTGTCTTCCCAGCCGCCCATGTGGGACCGATAGCCGGTGAAATAGGCAGCAAGATGGTCGCCAAGCGGAATGTTGATGCTGCCCTTGAGCCGGTATTCGTGGTCCTCGGCGATCGCGGCGCTCACCCGCCCGCTGAATACGCCAAGCGTCGGGCCGCGACTGACGATATTGATGAGGCCCGCGACAGCGTTCTTGCCGAACAGCGTACCCTGAGGCCCTTCAAGAACCTCGACGTGATCCACGTCGAGCGACTCCTGGTTCATCTGCATGGTACGGGCGAGCGTTTCGCCGTCGATCACGATCGCCGCGTCCGGCTCGACGCCCGCGGCGTTGCTGACTGAACTCAGCCCGCGAATGGACAAGGTGTCGGTGCGCTCGTCGCCCGTCTGCTGGAAGCTGACTTGAGGCGAATTCTCGATGACGTCCCGGACGCTTGCGTAGTTCTTCTGGTCTATATCCTTGCCGCTGGTGACGCGCACGGTGATCGGCACGTCGTATAGCCGCTCCTCGCGGCGTTGTGCGGTGACGACGACGTCCTGACCCGCATTGGCCTGATCCGGAGCCTGTGACGGAGCGGAAGTACTGGTCGGCTGCGCGCCGGCGCCGTTGCCAGCCGGCACCGATGTTCCGGCCGCCAGTTGAGCCTCGCAAGCAGTGGAATACATCGCCAAGGGCGTTACCGCTGCAACGACCATGCCCGTTGTGCCGAGAAAATGCCACCTCATCGATCTTCCCCTTTGGTTTTTAGATTGACCGTACAGATCCACTCTTGCGGCGATCATCCATTCGGTTGCCCGCAGCCCGATGCGACCATGGCAAAGGACTTCAACCTTGTTCGCAATCTTGGCCAATTCGGTGGCCACGCCGAACGCGCCCGTCTCGCCTCTTCTTTCCTGTGTATCACCCGAATCGATCAATGCAACCGATTGCATGCGGGCTGACCACATTTGATGAAGGCGGGTCGCGAGACTAGATTACCTCTCCTTTTGCCGCGCCGACGATGCCTCATCAGGAAACTGGCGAGCAGGAGGGCAAACGTCGACGCGTCGGGAGCAGGGGACGCCCACCGTTCAGGACATGGCCGGTACGGAGATGCGAGCATGTGATGCAGCGCCGAGATCCTCGACTCGCTTGAGCCGCGCACGCTATGTGATGCCGAGTGCCAAGCCAGCGGGGATGGTGCAGGTCAGCAAGGAGAGGCCATGACCCGGCAGAGCGAGGGTGGGGCGCCGACGATCCGGCACATCGCCGAAGCTTTAGGGATTTCGCGGGCCACCGTCTCACGGGCGTTCAGCCGGCCAGAGATGATCAGCCGCGAAACGGTGGCGCGCGTCCGCGAGATGGCGGCACGAATGGGTTACATCGTTAATCCAGCAGCGCGCGCGTTAAGCACGGGCAAACAGGGCAATCTTGCGATCATCGTGCCCGATATCGCCAATCCGTTCTTTCCGCCGCTTATCCGCGCCATGCAGCGGGCCGCCGACGTGGCGGGGTACGGCGTGTTCATCGGCGACACCGACGGTGATCCCGAGCAGGAGCTTCGGCTCGCAAGCCGTCTGGCGCCACAGATCGAGGGGATCGTTCTCGCCTCTTCGCGCATGACCGAGGAGCATGTCAGGCGCGTCGCCCGGCTACGCCCAACGGTAATGATCAATCGCGACGTCGCGGGTTTGTCGCGGGTGTTGATCGATCCGGTCGTCGGACTGGACGAGGCCGTTGCCGTCCTCGCCGGGCAGGGCCATCGCTCGCTGGCCTATGTCACCGGTCCGGCGAGTTCGTGGTCGGACCAGCAGCGCCGTGCCGCACTTGACGAGGCTGGCAAGCGTCACGCGATCCGGATCGATATGCTTGAAGGCTTTAAGGACAGTTTCGAAGGCGGCCGGGAAGCCGCCAAGCGGTTGCTGGGCACCAACGTGACCGGGGCCATCGCGTTTGACGACTTCGTGGCACACGGTCTACTCGCAGGGCTGGCTGGTGCGGGGATCAACGTGCCGGAATGTTTCAGCCTGGTCGGGTTCGACGATGTCCTCGGCGCATCGACCTACCCGGCACTGGCCAGTGTGTTCGCGCCAGGGGAAGAAGCCGGCCGGCGTGCTGCAGCGCTCCTTATTGAAGAACTCGACAGCGGCGTAGCGGCGGATCGCAGGGAAAGCCTGCCTACCCGCTTTGTCGCGCGTGCGACAATTGGCAAGCCCGCTCGACAGCCCTGCTGAGGGCATGAATTCGCGTCCCTGACGATACCGGCTTGCGTCATTCTGCAACCGGTTGCATACTTGGCCTTGCGATTAGGAGGGGTCGATGCACAGCTTGGATTGGGCCGTTCTGATCGCCTATTTCGTGCTGATGGTTGCCGTTGGCCTGTGGGCGCGCACCAAGGTGACCGATGCCCGTGACTTCTTCACCGCCGGCGGCGCGATGCCGTGGTGGCTATCGGGAATCTCGCACCACATGTCGGGCTACAGCTCGGCCGTCTTCGTCGGTTATGCGGCGATCGCTTATACCAGCGGCATCAGCCTCTACATATGGTGGGCGTGCTCCATCGCGGTGGCTCTGCTGATCGGCGCTGCAACGTTCGCACCGCGCTGGGCGCGACTGCGCCAGCAGTTGGCGGTGATCTCTCCCCTGGAGTTCCTGGCCACGCGCTACAATGTGCCGACGCAGCAACTGCTCGCATGGAGTGGCGCGCTGCTCAAGATTTTCGACGTAGGCGCCAAGTGGACGTCGGCGGCGCTCCTCCTGCATGTGTTCGCGGATGTGCCTTTCATATGGGGCGTGCTGCTGACCGGTGGCGTTACATTAGTCTATTCGGTGGTCGGCGGGCTGTGGGCCGACGCGCTGACCGACCTCAGCCAGTTCGTGATCCAGCTGGTCGCCGGAATCGCGATGCTGGTCGCGGTGCTCCTCAAGCTCGGCGGCGTATCGGCCTTGTGGACGATGTGGGATCGCCTGCCGCCGCACCATGTCCAGCCCTTCACGGGGCAGTACACCATCCCCTTCGCGCTGGCGTTCCTGGCGGTGAGCACACTCTCGTACAATGGCGGCACCTGGAACCTCGCACAGCGCTTCATGGCGGCACCGTCGGGAAGCGCGGCACGGCGGGCGGCATTGCTGTCGGCGGCGCTATACCTGGTATGGCCGCCGATCCTCTTCTTCCCGATGTGGGCGGCACCGATCCTGCTGCCTCACCTCGCCGATCCCAGTCAGTCCTATGCGCTGCTGACCCAAGGGCTGCTGCCCAACGGGCTCATCGGGCTGGTCCTTGCCGGGCTGTTCGCCCACACCATGGCGATGACCTCGTCAGACGCCAATGCGGTGTCGGCCGTGGTGGTGCGCGACATTCTCCCCGTGCTGCGCCGCGGACGAGCGGTGATGGACGCCTCGCGGGAGCTGTTCGCGGGCCGGCTCACGACATTCCTGTTCCTGACCTTGAGCATGGGGCTCGGTATGGTCGCTGACCGGTTCGGCGGCGTGATGGGCCTGATCCTGCTGTGGTACGGCGCGCTGGTCGGACCGATCGCGATTCCGATGCTGCTCGGCCTGTTGCCCGCGTTCCGGCGAAGCGGACCGGTCGCGGCGATCCTGTCCGTGCTGTCGGGCGCGGTGGCCTTTGTGCTAGTCAAGTTCGTGTTCGCCGACGCGATTGCCGCTTCGGGCGACTGGGCCACCACCGCGGTCATCGCCGCGCCGGTCGTGGCCTCGTTCATCGTCTATGTCGGCGTCGGGCTGATCGAGCAGGCGCACAACTCGCGCGCCGAGGCCTTGTTCGCGCAACTGGGCGCGGATGCGTTGCATCCCGCCGTCTTTTCTTCCCCCCTGACCGTTGGGAGCATGATGTGAGTTCTTCCGCCGAGGTGCTGACCTCCGGGCTTGTCGTCATCGTCGAGCCAGGCCGGGCCGCGATGGGCGAGCGCGCCGCGGCCGACGTGGCCGAGGAGGTGCGCGCCCGCCTCACCCGGCAGGATCGGGTCCGGATAGTCTTTGCGGCCGCACCCAGCCAGAGCGAGATGCTGGCCGCCCTGCGCATCGTTCCAGGGATCGACTGGACGCGCGTGGTCGCGTTTCACATGGACGAGTATATCGGCCTGGATCGGGCGGCGCCGCAACGCTTCGGCCGCTGGCTCAAGGAGGCGTTGTTCGACGAACTGCCATTCGGTGAGGTGCATCTGCTGGACCCCGGCGAGGATCCCGCGGCGGCGGCGCGTGCCTATGCCGCGTTGCTGGACGAGGCGCCGATCGACATCGTGTGCCTGGGGATTGGCGCCAATGGCCACCTGGCCTTCAATGATCCGCCCGCCGACCTGGACGATCCGGAGGATGTGCGCGTCGTCACGCTCGACCGGGCGTGCCGGCAGCAGCAGGTCGACGACGGCTGTTTCGATCGGTTCGACGCAGTTCCTGCGCGGGCACTCACACTCACCGTGCCGCGGCTGCTCCGCGCCGACACCCTGTGCTGCGTGGTGCCGGGCGCGTCCAAGCGTGAAGCCGTCACCCGTGCGCTCCATGGCCCGATCGACGGCAGTTGCCCGGCCAGCGCGCTGCGCCGGCATCCGCATTGCACGCTCTACCTAGAGCCTGAATCGCGGCCGGTCCGTGGCTGATCCCTCACCTGCCGAAATGCTTTGCGACGCCTATCTCGGCGCCTGCGAGGCGGTGATGCGACGTATCCATCGTGAGGAAGCGGCCCCGATTACCCAAGCCGCCGAGCGGGTTGCCGATGCGGTCGCGGCGGATCGGCTGGTGCATGTCTTCGGGCCGGGCGGTCATTCCAATCTGGCGGCACAAGAGCTGTTTTATCGTGCCGGCGGGTTGATGCACGTGTCGCCCATTCTGGACGAAGGCACGTTGCTGTCCAATGGCGCGCTTCGCTCCACCGCGATGGAGCGGCTGCCCGGTTATGGCGCGACCGTGATCGAGACGGCCGCGCTCGGCGAAGGCGACCTGTTGCTGCTGGTCAATGCATTCGGGGTCAACGCGGCGGTCATCGATGCTGCGGTCGCTGCGCGCGGGCGCGGCGTGTTCGTGATCGGCTTCAGCAGCCGATCCACCGCCGCGGCGATCCCGCCCAGCCATCGGGCGCGGCACCCGTCGGGCGCCAACCTGCATGACCTGGTCGACATCGCCATCGACACCAAGGTACCGGATGGCGACGCAGCCGTGAGCCTTAATGGGGTGGGGACGATCGGACCGGTATCGACCTTCGCCAACGCCTTCGCGCTCAATGCGCTGGTGCTGCGCACCGTTGCGGTGCTGCATGCGCGCGGCCACGCGCCGGCCGTGTGGCGCAGTCGCAATGCCGGCGCGGGCGATCGCAACGACGCCGTGCTGGTCGAAGCCATGCGCGCGAGAGTCCCTTGCCTGTGAGCGGATCGGTGGTCACCGGCCGCGATCCGGCGAGCGGCGAACCGATACGCGTCACGATGGACGGGGGCCGCATCGCTTCGGTCGAACCGGCGACCGGGTTCGAAGATGTCTGGCTCGCGCCCGGCCTCGTCGATCTGCAGGTAAACGGGTTTGGCGGCCATGATCTCAACGACGTCGACCTTTCGCCGGCGAAGGTAGGGGCTCTCGGCGCCGCGATGCTGGCGGTCGGCGTGACCCGGTTCGTGCCGACGCTAATCACCGCGAGCGAAGCCGTCATTGTCGGCAACCTCCGGATCATCGCCGCGGCGCGCGACGCCGATCCGATGCTGCGCGCGATGATACCCTACGTCCATGTCGAGGGGCCGCACATCGCCGATCGCGACGGTCCCCGCGGCGCACACCCGCGTGAGCATGTCAGGCCGTGCGACGTCGCCGAGTTCGACCGCTGGCAGGACGCGTCGGGCGGACTCGTGGGCATGGTAACGCTGTCGCCGCACGAGGCGTCGGCGCTGCCCTATATCGCGGCCCTGCGATCTCAAGGTGTGCACGTCGCCATCGGTCACAGCGACGCGTCGGCGGAGCAGATTCATGCCGCGGTCGACGCCGGTGCGGTTCTGTCCACCCACCTCGGCAACGGGGTCGCGGGTACGCTTGCGCGGCATCCCAATCTCCTCTGGGCCCAGCTGGCCGATGATCGCCTGACGGCAACCTTTATCGCCGACGGCCACCATCTTCCGGTCGACACGTTGCGCGCCATGATCCGCGCGAAGGGAGTCGATCGATCGATTCTGGTCTCGGACACCGTAGCGATCGGCGGCCTGGCACCGGGGCGGTACACGACACCGGTCGGCGGCCGTGTAGAGCTGCGTGCCGACGGGCGGCTCGGCCTGGTCGACGCACCGTTTCTCGCTGGCGCGGCGCTGCCGCTCAAGGATGACGTCGCGCGGGCGGTGCGCGATGCGGACCTCTCCCTTGCCCAAGCCATCAAGCTCGCAACGGTCAACCCGGCGCGGTTCACCGGCGGTGGCGGAGCGATCGCGGTCGGCGAACGCGCGGACCTGATCCGCTTTCGCTGGCAGACCGGCGACGACGCGCTGGCGATCGACGGATGCTGGCTCGGCGGGCGGCCCGTCCACGGATGATACGAAAGGCCAGAACATGATCGAGACGTGGCGCTGGTTCGGCCCCGATGATCCCGTAACGCTGGCGCATGTTCGCCAGACCGGCGCGACCGGCGTGGTCACCGCGCTGCACCACGTCAACCAGGGACAGGCGTGGCCCGAGGCGGAGGTGCTCAAGCGCAAGGCGGAGATCGAGGCGGCGGGGCTGACCTGGGACGTGGTCGAGAGCATCGCGGTGCCCGAGGTAATCAAGACGCGTCAGGGCAATGTCACCGCAGCCATCGACCGGTATCGCGCCTCATTGCGTGCGGTCGGTCGGGCCGGGATCAAGACCGTATGCTACAACTTCATGGCAATCACGGACTGGACACGCACCGACCTCAACTATCGCACCGCGACCGGTGCGTTCGCGTTGCGCTTCGATGCGGTATCCCTCGCCGTTTATGATCTGTTCGTGCTCGGACGGCCGAACGCGGACGCCGACTACACCGCGGCGCAGATCGCCGCAGCCGAAGTCCGCTTCGGGGAACTGAGCGCGGACGACATCGCGACACTCGAACGCAACCTGATCGAATGGTTGCCGGCGCGCGAGTTCGTGTACGACCGGGCGCGCTTCCGCGACATGCTCGACGTCTACCGCGGCATCCCGGTCGAGCAACTGCGCGAGAACCTCTTTGCATTTCTGCGCGCGGTGCTGCCGGTGGCCGAGGAAGAGGGTGTCCGGATGTGCATTCATCCCGACGACCCGGCTTTTCCGATCTTCGGGCTGCCGCGGGTGATGACCAGTGCGGCCGATGTGCGGCAGCTATTCGCGGCAATGCCCTCGACAGCGAATGGCTTGACGCTGTGCACCGGATCGTTCGGATCGAATCGCGCCAACGACCTCGTCGCCATGGCACGCGAGTTCGCCCCACGCGTTTATTTCGCCCATCTGCGCAACACGACCCACGAGGCAGATGGCTCGTTCCACGAGGCCGATCACCTGGGCGGCGATACCGACGTGATCGGTGTGGTCGCGACGCTGCTGACCGAGGAGGCGCGTCGCCGCGCCGCAAGCGATCCGGCCGGAGCGATCCCCTTCCGGCCCGATCACGGCCGCCTGATGATGAACGACATCGGCATGCGGGTGAACCCGGGCTATTCCGGTATCGGCCGGATGCGCGGACTCGCGGAGCTGCGGGGGGTCATCAAGACGATAGAGGCACTGGGCCGAGGCTGCCTAACGACGGCAGCGCACGGCAGCGTTCAGGCCGCGTGAGGCCGAGGCTGGCGGATGCGACGCCCGCCGACGGATGCGCCGGGATCGTGCGGCTGACGGCAACAACGGGGGTGAGGATGGTCATGGCAGGGCTCCTTCTCGTGGAACCCCGATGCTCTGCCTGGGTCCCGCTGCGCTCAACCGACGCGTGACGCCCCTGATGTCTCCTCACCCGTGCCCCGCACGCCCCTCCCGCGTAGCGGGTTCGTGCATCCACCAGTTTTACTCAAATTCGACCCTTCCGCTTCTCACCACCTTTTCGCTTTGAACGACGCTCAAACAAGCTGGAGATGGTCGGAACGCGTGAGGTGCACCCCTACTTCTTTGGCGTCAAAGCGTGCTCATGTTCACCGGCCACGGTCCGGCGCCACCGATCTGGATCGGCTCTAACCATCATGTCCTGACCGGCATGCCACATGTCCGTCCCGAGCATCCGCGCCGCAATCCGCTCGGGAACGTTCCAGCTGACTGGCAGCGAACGCGCCACGGCCCCGGGCAGGATGGCGAACAACGCCATGCCCGCAACCGCAAAGCCGATGCGGTTCCTGACCAGCTCGCGGTTCTGGTCGACGACGGATCGTGACCGCGCGATCATCGCGTCGATGCGGTTGGCAGCCGCTT
>Ga0210040_10001583_pt1 | contig 34004 bp, 30 predicted proteins | sample CryGeyCG12114_NA_FD_185462 | JGI IMG/M metagenome (GOLD analysis project Ga0210040, IMG submission 185462) | Groundwater microbial communities from aquifer - Crystal Geyser CG19_WC_8/21/14_NA (SPAdes) (version 2) | ecosystem: Environmental > Aquatic > Deep subsurface > Groundwater | place: USA...
GCACCCGCCGGCGGCGCTGCAGGTGGGGCTGCACGTGTTCGGCTTCGTCGCCGACAGCACCCGGGCGGCCGCGGACACGATCTACCCCGGCTGGCACGAGATGTTCACCAAGGTCTCCCGCGAGCGCGGGTTCGCCGCGCCCTCGCGAGCGCAGTTCGACGCCACCAGCGGTCCGGACGGCGCCTTCTTCATGGGCGATCCGGAGACGGTGGCCGAGAAGCTGGTGCGGATCTCCGGGCAGCTGGGCGGGGTCGACCGGATCTCGCTGCAGATGACCAACCCGCGGTTGGCCCACGCCGACCTGCTGCGCGGCATCGAGCTGCTCGGCACCGAGGTCGCCCCCCGGGTCGCCGGGGGCTGAGCCGGACCGGTGTGACCCTTGACACGCTCAGGGGGTGCAACCAGTCTGCCCGGGTGACCGCACCGGGGACGACATCGGCCGACCTGCCCACCGTGGAGGTCGACGTCCTCGTCGTGGGCTCCGGCCCGGCGGGGGCGGCCGCGGCGCTGTTCCTGGCCACCTACGGCACCCGCGTCCTGGTGGTGACCAGGTACGGCCGGTTGTCGGACACGCCCCGGGCGCACATCACCAACCAGCGCACGATGGAGGCGCTGCGCGACATGGGCGTCGAGGGGACGTTGCTGGCGCTGGCCACGCCGTGGGAGCTGATGGGCAACACCACCTTCTGCACCAGCCTGGTCGGTGCGGAGCTGGGCCGGATCCCCTCCTGGGGCACCGACACGGTGCGGCACGCCGACTACGAGCTGGCCAGCCCGTGCACGATGCTCGACGCGCCGCAGACGATCACCGAGCCGGTGCTGGTGAAGGCGGCGCAGGACCGCGGCGCCCGGGTCCGCTTCGACACCGAGTACGTCGGCCACACCCAGGACGACGACGGCGTGAGCACCACCGTGCGCGACCGGCTGACCGGCGTCGAGTACGTCGTCCGGTCGCGGTACATGGTCGGTGCCGACGGCGCGCGGAGCCGGGTCGCCGCCGACCTGGACCTGCCCTTCGAGGGGCCGGGGGCGGTCGCCGGCGCGATGAGCATCGTGTTCGAGGCCGACCTCACCCACCTGGTCGCGCACCGGCCCTCGGTCCTCTACTGGATGCTGCAGCCGGGCGCGGAGAAGGAGGGCGTCGGCCTGGGCGTGCTGCGGATGATCAAGCCCTGGACCGAGTGGATGCTGATGTGGGGCTACGAGGTGGCCGCCGGGCCGCCGGAGTTCACCGAGGACGCCGTCCGGCAGCTGGCGGTCGCGCTGGTGGGCACCGAGGACTTCACGATGACGGTCCGGTCCGCCTCGCCGTGGACGGTCAACCACCACTTCGCCACCACCATCGCCCGCGGCCGGGTGTTCTGCGCCGGCGACGCCGTGCACCGGCACCCGCCGACCAACGGGCTGGGCTCGAACACCTCCATCCAGGACGCCTACAACCTGGGCTGGAAGCTGGCCCACGTCGTCGCCGGGACGGCGGACCCGTCGCTGCTGGACAGCTACGACGCCGAGCGGTCACCGATCGCCCGGCAGGTCGTCGAGCGGGCCAACCAGAGCATCGCCGACACCGGCCGGATCATGGCCGCGTTGGACCTGGTCGACACCGACGCCGCCGCGCTCGACCGGCAGCTCGCGCTGTGGCGGTCGGCCGGGCCGGCGGGGGAGAAGATCCGGGCGGCGTTGCGGGAGGCGATCGCCTACAAGGCGCACGAGTTCGACGCGCACGGCGTGGAGCACAACCAGCGGTACGCCTCGGTCGCCGTGCTGCCGGACGGGACGCCGATGCCTGCCTACCGGCGCGACCCGGAGCTGTACGCGCAGCCCACGACCTGGCCCGGTGCGAAGCTGCCGCACACCTGGGTGACCCGCGACGGGCACCGGGTCTCCACGCTGGACCTGGTCGGGCGCGGGGCGTTCAGCGTCGTGACCGGGGTGGGCGGCGACCCGTGGCTGGCCGCCGCGCGGGAGGCCGGCGCGGAGTTCGGGCTCAGCCTGGCCGAGGTGCCGATCGGGCCGGGCCTGGCCTACGACGACCCGTACGGCACGTGGGCGGAGCTGCGCGAGATCGGCGACGCCGGCGTCCTGCTGGTGCGCCCGGACGGCTACGTCGCGGCCCGGTACGCGGTCGCCCCGGAGTCGCCGGCCGCGGCTCGGGACTGGCTGTCCGCCAGCCTCGGCGCCGTCCTCGGCCGCGCCGGCTGACTACAGCGACGTCCCGCTCGCCGACCCGGCCGTCACCAGGAAAGTCCTGCTCCAGGCACTGATCAGCCGCGAGAACTGTCGTACCCCCGGCCTAGGTTCGCAGGTGTGGACGAGGCCGGGTGGTTGGGGGTGGCGGTGCGGATCGCACCTGCCGTTCCGGTGACGCCTGGCGGTGCGCGGTTGTCCGATGCGTTGAACCCGGCGGGTATGTCGGAGGCGGCGTTGGTGGGGGAGTTGCGGGCGTTGGCCGATGCCCGGTCGAAGTTCGTGGCCTATGAGGCGGTGGTGGTGGCGCAGCTGGCGGCCCGCCGCCCGGGGCAGCGTGATCTGGCCGGTGACCGGCCGGGGCACGGGGTCGAGGGCTGGTTGCCGGGTTCGGCGCCGCTGGGGGTGTCGGAGTTCTTCGCCGATGAGCTGGCGGTGGTGAAGAGCATGTCCCGGACGGCGGCGACGGTGTTGCTGGAGCGGTCGTTGGTGCTGGTCCACGAATTGCCGGCGGTGTGGGCTGCGTTGGCCGACGGTTTGATCGATGAGGCGCGGGCGAACGCGGTGGTGCGGGCGTTGGGCGGTCAGTCGGTCGATGCGGGTGGGTCGGTGCCGCCGGCGGTCGTCGCGGATGTCGAGGCACAGGCGTTGAGCTGGGCGTTGGCGGGGGAGACGCCGCGGCGGTTGGCCGATCGGACGGCGGCTGCGTCGATCGCCTTGGATGAGGCGGCGGCCGATCGGCGGCGGAAGAGGGCCGAGCGGCACGCCGATGTGAGCGTGCGCCCGACTGCGGATGGGATGTCGGAGATGGTGGTGGACATGCCGACGCCGGTGGCGGCGGCGTGCCGGGAGGCGGTCGATTCCTACGCGCGGCTGGCGAAGGCCGGTGGTGACGTGCGGCCGGTCGGGCAGCTGCGGGCGGAGATCACGGCCGACTTGATCCTGCGGCCGTGGGACACCTCGCGTGAGCCGGTGACGGCGCAGCTGACGGTGCTCGCACCTTTGCCGGCGCTCACCCGAGCAACGGTGACGGCGTCGGCACCGGTCGATGACCGCGACGCGGCGACGGTGGACGGAGCGCCGATCACCCACGGTCAGCTGCGGGACCTGTTGGCCCAGCTGGATGCGGTGTGCCCGGGCGGGCTGCGGGCGCCGACCGGCGGCAGCCTGGGCATCTCGCTGACCGACCCGGAGACCGGGGTGCTGCGGGCGACGGTCACCCGCCCGGAGCTCGAGCGGTTGGTGCGCCGCGGCTGCCGTGAGCACTCCGAGGGCGGTTGTAGCTGCGCGGTGCTGGACCGGCCGCCCCAGGTCGACCGGTACGAACCCACCCCCGCCCAGCGGCGGTTCATCCGCGCCCGGGACCGGACCTGCCGACATCCCGGTTGCCGCCGCCCGGCCGCACAGACCGACGCCGACCACGTGCATGCCTACGCCGACGGCGGGGCCACCGACTGCGCCAACCTGTCGTCGCTGTGTCGCCGGCACCACCGGCTCAAGACCCATGCCCCGGGCTGGCGGTTCGCCATGTCCACCGACGGCACGCTGCACGTCACCACCCCCTCCGGGGTCACCCGCACCACCCGACCACCAGGCACCCGCCCGCCCGGCGCCGGCCAGCTGGTCGGAGTCCAGCTGGTGACCGGCGGAGCACCACCCGACCCCGACGACCCGCCGCCGTTCTGACCGGGGGTGTTCCGTCGACCGAGCGTTGTTCCCTGTCCGCCCGGCTCAGGTCGTGCCGATCTGCAGACGCCCACCGCGGAAACAGGAAGCGGTCGGCGTCGGTCGCTGGGCAGGATGGACGACGTGCTCGCCGATCTGTGGCCCACGTTCGGCCTCGTCCTGTCCACGCCCCGGCTCGTCCTCCGGCTTCCCTCGGACACCGAACTCGAGGAGCTGGCCCGCCTGGCCGCCAACGGCGTGCACGGCCCCGACGAGCGTCCCTTCCTCACCCCCTGGGCAGAGGGCACGTCGGAGGAGCGCGCCCTCTTCGTCCTGCGCGAGCACTGGTCCCAGCTGTCCTCCTGGACGCCCGAGAACTGGCGATTGGGGCTGGGCGTGTTCCTCCGCACCGGGCAGCCACTCGGCGTCGCGACCCTGCGAGCTCGCAGCTTCCGGGTGAACCGAGAGGTCACGACGTCGTCCTGGCTCGGTCTGCCGCACCAGGGGAAGGGATACGGCACCGAGGCCCGCACGGCGGTCCTGACGCTGGCCTTCGACCACCTCGGCGCCACCGACGCGACGACCGAGGTCTTCCAGGACAACCACAGGTCCCAGGGCGTGTCCCGCAAGCTCGGCTACCTGCCCGACGGCATCTCCCGGGACCGGCGCGGCGAGGAGGTCGTCATCTCCGACCGGCTCCGCCTGACGGCCGACCGATGGGCAGCGAGCACCAGCACCGTCGCCGTCCACGTCTCCGGCATCGAGGAGGCTGCCCGCATGTTCGGGTGAACGGCCGCTCGGCCATGCCGCTGCGAGCGCGCGGACCGGCCGACGTGACGATCCCTCGCCGGGCTCGCCGGGCTCGCCGGGCTCGCCGGGCTCGCCGGACTCGCCGGACTCGCCGGGCTCGCCGGGTTCGTCGGGTTCGCCGGGTTCGCCGGGCTCGCCGGGCTCGCCGGGTTCGTCGGGCCCTCCTGTCGCCCAGCCGACTTGTCCCCGAGCAGACGTGTCGACACGGCGACAGGTCGACCCGTCAGCCGCCGGCGAGCAGGGCGCGCACCGCGTCGATCGTGTCCGCCTCGGCCGGGGTCTTGTCCGGCCGGTACCGCAGCACCCGGGCGAAGCGCAGCGCCACCCCGCCGGGATAGCGGGTGCTCCGCTGTGCGCCGTCCACCGCGATCTCGACGACGACCTCCGGCCGCAGCCGGACACCCCAGCCGGGCCGCTCGTCGGCCAGCTGGGGAAAGGTCGTCGTCTGCCAGTCCAGCAGCTCGTCGGTCATGCCCTTGAAGGTCTTGCCCACCATGACCGGGTCGCCACCGTCGGGGTCGCGGGCGCCCAGGTGGATGTTCGACAGCATCCCGGTGCGCCGCCCGTACCCCCACTCCGCGCCCAGCACGACCAGGTCCAGGGTGTGCACCGGCTTGACCTTCTGCCACGCCCCGCCGCGCCGGCCGGCCGCGTACGGCGCGTCCAGCGCCTTGACCACCACGCCTTCGTGGCCGGCGGTCAGCGCGTCGTCCAGCACCCCGGCCGCCTGCTCGGCGGTGGGACGCCGCACCCCGGGCATCCGCAGCGCCGCGTGCTCCTCGCCGGCCAGCAGCCCGGCCAGCACGTCCAGCCGCACCGACAGCGGCTCGTCGAGCAGGTCCCGGCCGTCCAGGTGCAGCACGTCGAACAGGAACGGGCTGAGCAGCACGGTGGCATCGCCGTCGCTGCTGAACCGGCTCATCGTGTCCTGGAACGCCCGCGGCCGGCCGTCGTCGTCCAGCGCGAGCGTCTCGCCGTCCAGCACCGCCGTCCGGCACGGCAGCGCCCGGATCCGGTCGACCAGCTCCGGCACCCCGTCGGTGACCTCGCGCAGCGTCCGGGTCCACACCCGCACCACATCGCCGTCCCGGTGCACCTGGATGCGCGCCCCGTCCAGCTTGAACTCCACCGTCACGTCCGCGCCCAGGTCGGTCAGCGCCGCGTCCAGCGACGAGCCCGGGGAGGCGAGCATCGGCCGCACCGGCCGGCCCACCTCCAGCCGCACCGCCTCCAGCGCGCCGACCCCACCGGTGAGCGCGGTACCCGCGGTCCCCGGCAGCCGGCCGGAGAGCATGAACGCCCGCCGGACGGCGGCCGCCGGCACGTCCGCGGCCAGCGCCACCGCGTCCAGCACCACGCCCTCCAGCGCGCCCTGCCGCAGCTCGCCGGTCAGCAGCCGGACCAGGAAGCGCTGCTCACCGGTGGTGGCCGCGCCCAGCAGCGCACCGACCGCGGCGTCCCGGCGGACCGCGGAGCCGGGGCCCGACGTCCCGGCCAGCTCGGTGAGGGCGGTGTCCACGGCGGCGACGGTCAGCGACGGCGCCGGAGCCGGGGAGCCGGTCAGCCGGGACAGCGTGCGCCGGCCCAGCCCGAGCCGGCCCTGACGCGGCTCGCCGGCGAGCCACCCGGTGACCGGCACCACCTCCTCGGCGGCGGCCCGCCGGAGCAGATCGGCGATCGCCTGGGCCTTCGCCGTCCGCGACCGGGTGGCGGTGACCGCGGCGGACACGGCCAGGACGTCGGCGAGCAGCACCGCGCCATGGTGGCAGCCCGGCTGGGAGAGGATGCGGATGTGCCCCCGCCGTTCCCCGTCTGCCTCGCAGCTGTCGCACGGTGGTCGCCGCAGGGGAGCATGGGGGCATGAGCGGCGACGGGACGACGGAGCGCCCGGTGGCCGCGGACGCCGGCACCGGCCGGTCCGGGCGGTTCCAGCTGCTCGGCCGGTTCCTGCTGGCGCTGGCCATCGTGGTCCTGGTCGTCGTCTTCCGGCACCGCATCCGGGAGTGGTGGGACGGGCTGGTCGGTGTCTCCTGGCGCTGGGTGCTGCTGACCGTGCTGGTCCAGCTGGCCTCGATGCAGTGCCTGGTGCAGCAGCAGCGCGTGCTGCTGCGCGCCGGCGGCGGCGGGGCCTCGGTGGGCGCGGCCACCAGCACCATCTACGCCGGCAACACGATCTCCACCTCCCTCCCGTTCGCCGGCGTCCCCGCCGGCGCGGCCTACACCTACCGGCGGCTGCACGCGCTGGGCAACGGCCCGGCCCTGGTCAGCTGGGCGCTGGCGCTGTCCGGCATCGCGGCCACCACCACGCTGGCCGTGGTGGTGGCCTTCGGCTCGGCGATGACCAGCTCCCCGGTCGGCGCGCTGGGCGCCTTCGTCGCCACCGCCGCGGGGGTGCTCCCGGTGCTGGGCATCGTGCTGGCCTTCCGGCACGCGCGCACCCGCGCCCTGCTGGTCCGGCTGGCCAGCCGGGTCGTCCGGCTGCTGGGTCGCTGGGTGCCCGCGCTGCGCAACGGTTCGGTGGAGGAGCGGATCGACGAGTTCCTGACCTCGCTGGGCTCCTTCCGCCTCGGGGTGCGCGCCGGCGCGGCCACCGGCCTCTACGCGCTGGTCAACTGGGTCCTCGACGCCGCCTGCCTGGCGCTGGCGCTGGTCGCGGTGGGCGCCGACATCCCCTGGCAGGGCCTGGTGCTGGCCTGGGCCGCCGGCACGCTCGCCTCCGCCGCACGGCTCACCCCGGGCGGCATCGGGGTCGTGGAGACCGCGCTCGTCTCGGCCCTGGTGGCCAGCGGGCTGCCGATCAGCCAGGCCGTGCCCGGGGTGCTGGTCTTCCGGCTGGTCAACCTGTGGCTGCTGGTCGCCATCGGCGCCCTGTTCCTGCTGGCCGGCAGCCGCAGCAACCAGCCGGCCGAAGCGGAGACCACCGGCTGACCCCGGCTCAGCCGGGAGCCGTGCCCCCGTCGTGGGGCCGCAGCTCCAGCTGCGGGCGGGTCTGGCACAGCGCCCACTCGGCGCTGACGTCGCCGGCGGTGCGCAGCAGCAGCGGCAGGTGCTCGGCCAGCAGCCGCTGGGTGGAGGTCTCCGCCGCGTGCACGGTCACGTTCATCGCCGCCCGCACCGCGCCCGCGCCGTCCCGCACCGGCACCGCCACCGAGCGGACGCCGGGCGCCAGCTCCTCGTCGGCCAGCGCCCAGCCGCGGGCCCGCACCTGGACCAGCTCGGCGGCCAGGTGCTCGGGGGAGCGGCCGACGGGGTCGGGCAGCCCGGCCCGGCTGGGCTCGGCCAGCGTGCGCGCCAGCTCCTCGGGGGGCAGCGCGGCCAGCAGCACCTTGCCCTGGGAGGTCTGCCCGGCGGGGAACCGGGTACCGATCTCCACCCGCAGGGCGATCAGCTTGGGCACGGCCACCCGGGCGACGTAGACGATGTCCGAGCCGTCCAGCTGGGCCATCGAGGAGGACTCCCCGGTGCGGGCGACCAGCGCCGCCAGGTGCGGCCGGGCGACGTCCCACAGCCCGAGCGCGCCGACGTAGGCCATGCCCAGGGTGAGCACCTTGGGGGTCAGCTCGAAGGCCCCACCCGAGCTGCGCACGAAGCCCAGCTCCGCCAGGGTGAGCAGCAGCCGGCGGGCGGTCGGCCGGGCCAGCCCGACCGCCGTGGACACCTCCGACAGCGTCATCGCCGGCCGCTCGGCGTCGAAGCAGGCCAGCACGTCCAGACCGCGGGCGAGCGCCTCGACGAAGTCCGGCCCGGTGCCGCGCCCGGCCATCAGCCCGCCTGCGTCCCGCCGCCGCCGCCGAAGACGCTGCCGCGGGCGTCGTGCGTGGTCGCGGAGCGGTAGTCGGTGTACGTGTACGGGTTGTCCAGCACATCCGTGCCCGGGAGGTCGGGGTTCATCCCCTGCGCCCAGGTCTCCGCGCCGAGGGTCGACCGCAGGTGCTCGACGGTCTGCTCGACGGTGCGCCGGACGGCCCCCAGGTCCGCGCCGACGAGCCGGTGCGCGTGCTTCACGACCTGACCGTCGACCAGCACGGTGTGCACGTCGCCGCGCTGGGCCTGGAAGGCGACGTGCCCGTAGGGGTTCAGCAGCGGGAAGGACACCGGCGAGGTGTCGTTCTTGATCAGCACCACGTCGGCCCGCTTGCCCGGCTCCAGGCTGCCCAGGTCGTCCCGGCCCAGCGCCCGGGCGCCGCCGCGGGTGGCCCAGTCGACGACCTGCTCGGCGCGCAGCTGCACGTGGGTCACCGTCTCGCCCCTGGCGTGCGCCTCCAGGTGCTCGCGGGAGCGGTCGGCGCCCAGCGTCGTCCGCATGGCGGAGAACAGGTCGCCGCTCCACCACACGCTGGTGTCCATCGACAGCGACACCGGGATGTCGTGCCGGCGCACCTGCCAGGTGGGCGGGTACCCCTGGCCGGCGCTCTGCTCGGACTCGGTGGACACCGAGATCGAGCCGCCGGTGGCGGCGATCCGGTGGTAGGAGTCGGTCGTCAGCGTGGCCGCGTGCACGTACACCGTCTCCGGGGTCATGAAGCCGTGCTCGTGCATCAGCCGGATGCCCTCGTCGTTGGTGGCCCCCCACACCCCGGCGTGGGTGGTGACCGGGAGCCCGAGCTCGCGGGCCACCTCGAACGCCGCCTGCTCCGGGAACGCCGGGTCACCGGTCACGTCGAAGGCCAGCTGCAGCCCCAGCCGGCCCTCGTCCTGCCGGCGCTCCAGGAACGCCTGCACGCCCCGGTCGGCGGCCCACTCCCACGGGCCGGCCTGGATGTTGCCGTAGGCCAGCACGAAGCGGCCGGGGACGGCGAGCAGCGCGTCGGCGGCGGCCTCGGCGTGGTCCACGCTCTGCAGCCCGTGCGACCAGTCGACGGTGGTGGTGACCCCGGCCTCCAGGGCGTCCCAGGCCGACAGCAGGTTGCCGGCGTGCACGTCCTGCGGGCGGAAGGCCCTGCCGTGCTCGAGGTAGTACCAGACGAAGTACTGGGTGAGCGTCCAGTCGGCGCCGTAGCCGCGCATCGCCGTCTGCCACATGTGCCGGTGGGTGTCGATCATCCCGGGCATCACGATGCCGCCGGTCGCGTCGATCTCCGCGGTCCCGGCCGGCACCTCCAGCGCGGTGCCGACGGCGGCGATCCGGCCGTCCACGACCAGCACGTCGGCGCCGGTGAGCACGGTGCGGGCGTCGTCCATGGTCAGCACCGTGCCGCCGCGCAGGACCACGGGCCGGCCGGCCGCGGGGGCTGCGACGTCGGTGTCGGGGTGGGGCATGGGCTCCTCCTGGCACGCCACCCGGACGGCGCGGACAGATGTCCGCACAACGGTCAGCCGGGTGGGCGCCCTCACCCTCAGGTGACGCCGACCACATGTCAAGCGGGTCCGGGGTGCGCTTGACAGCCCTTCCGGGCCGCCCGAGACTCCGACCCGGCGACCGGACGACCGTCCGTGCCGTGGGCGACGAGGGGTGTCGAGCCGATGACCGGTCCTGCTGCAGCTCCGGGCGGTCCGCCGCGGAGCGGGCCGCTGGCCGGGCTGCTGGTCGCCGACTTCTCCCGGGTCCTCGCCGGCCCGTACGCCACCATGCTGCTGGCCGACCTGGGCGCGGAGGTGGTCAAGGTCGAGGGCCCCGCCGGCGACGACACCCGCAGCTGGCAGCCGCCGGTCCGGAACGGCGTGTCGACCTACTACCTGGGCGTCAACCGGAACAAGCGGTCGGTCGCGCTGGACCTCAAGGACGCCGACGACCTGGCCGCCGCCAAGGAGCTCGCCCGCCGCGCCGACGTGGTCATCGAGAACTTCAGGACCGGCGGGCTGGCCCGGTTCGGCCTGGACTTCGACTCGGTCGCGGCCACCAACCCCCGGGTCGTCTACGCCTCGATCACCGGCTTCGGTCCGCAGCCCGGCGGTGCGGAGCTGCCCGGCTACGACCTGATCGTGCAGGCCATCTCCGGGCTGATGAGCCTCACCGGCGACCCGGCGGGCGAGCCGTTCCGGGCCGGGATCTCGGTCTTCGACGTGATGGCCGGGCTGCACGCCACGATCGGCGTCCTCTCCGCGCTGAACCTGCGGCACGAGACCGGCCGCGGCCAGCACGTCGAGGTGAACCTGATGTCCTCGGCGCTGTCCGGCCTGGTCAACCACGCCAGCGCGGTGGTCGCCGGCGAGGTCGTGCCGTTCCGGATGGGCAACAGCCACCCCAGCCTGTTCCCCTACGAGCCGCTGCCGTGCGCCGACGGCGAGCTGGTCATCACCGCCGGCAACAACGGCCAGTTCCGCAAGCTGGTCCAGGTGCTGGGCGTGCCGGAGCTGGCCGACGACCCGCGCTTCGCCCGCAACGAGGACCGGACGGCCAACCGGGACGAGCTGCGGCCGCTGCTGGTCGCCCGGCTGCGCACCCGCAGCAAGCAGGACTGGTTCACCGACATCATCGCCGCCGGGGTGCCGTGCGGGCCGATCAACACCGTCGACCAGGGCGTGGCGTTCGCCGAGTCGATCGGCCTCGACCCGGTGGTCACGGTGGGGGAGGGGGCCGCCGCGATCCCGTCGGTGCGCAACCCGATCACCTTCTCCGAGACCCCGGCGGACTACCGGCTGCCACCCCCGGCCCTGGACGAGCACGGCGCGGAGATACGGGCCTGGCTGGCGACCCCCGAGGAGCAGGCATGACGACGCCGGACTACCCGACCGCGCTGGGGGCGTCCAGCCGGGACGCGATCACCCTGCTCGGGCACGACCTGGCCCGGGACGTGATGGGCAGCGTCGGCTTCGGCGAGCTGGCCTTCTGGCTGGCCACCCAGCGCCGTCCCACCCCGGGGGAGACCCGGGTGTTCGAGGCGGTGCTGGCTGCGCTGGCCGACCACGGGTTCACCCCGACCGCGATCGTCACCCGGCTGACCTACCTCTCCGCGCCCGACTCGGTGCAGGGCGCGCTGGCCGCCGGGCTGCTGGGCGGCGGCTCCCGGTTCCTGGGGGTGACCGAGGACTGCGGCCGGTTCCTGCACGACGTGCTCACCGGGGTGGCCGGCGAGCTGCCCACCGACGACGCCGGCTGGGACGCCCTGGCCCTGCAGACGGTGACCGCCCAGCGCGCGGCCCGGCGGTTCGTGCCCGGGCTGGGTCACCACGTGCACAAGGACGGCGACCCGCGCACCCCCCGGTTGTTCCAGATCGCCACCGAGGAAGGCCGGTTCGGCCCGCACCTGTCGCTGTTCGCCGCGATCGGCCGGGTGCACCCGGAGGTGCTGGGGAAGACGCTGCCGCTCAACGGGGCCGGGGTCTGCGGTGCGGCGCTGGCCGACCTCGGGCTGCCGCTGGAGCTGCTGCGCGGGTTCGCGCTGCTGGCCCGCACCGCCGGGCTGATCGGGCAGCTGGCCGAGGAGCTGCGGCACCCGGTGGCAGGCGACGTCTTCCTGTCCGTCGACCTGAACAACCGCTCGGTCGACCCCGACCCCTACGTGCCCGACACCGACGGAGGCCGTCATGGCTGAACTGGTCGCGGTCATCGCGTCCACCCACCACCCGTTCTACCACCGGGCGAGCACCGCGACCGGCGCCGACCGGCCGCCGTTCGCCGACGAGTGGGTGGCCAAGATCGAGCGGTTCCGGGCCACGCTCACCGCCGCGGCGCCGGACGTGCTGGTGATGGTGGGCAGCGACCACTTCCACCAGCTGTGGCTGGACAACATGCCGCAGTTCCTGGTCGGGAAGGCGCCGTTCTTCGACGCCAACTGGCACAACGAGGAGCGCGAGTTCGGGCTGCCGAGGATGACCCTGCGGGGCGAGGAGGAGCTGGCCGCGCACATCCTGCGGGACGGGCTGGACCGGGACTTCGACCTGGCGTTCAGCAACGAGCTGCGGATCGACCACAGCATCACCTGCCCGATCATCACGCTGCGGCCCGAGGCCGACCTGCCGATCGTGCCGGTCTACACCAACATCTTCGCCCCGCCCATGCCGCAGCCCAAGCGGTTCGTGCAGCTGGGCCGGGCCCTGCGGGAGATGGTCGAGTCCTGGGACAGCGACAAGCGGGTGGCGATCATCGGCACCGGCCACCTGTCGCTGGAGCTGGGCGGGCCCCGCCAGTTCGGGGAGACCGGCCCGGACCCGGAGTTCGACCGCAAGGCCGTGGAGTGGATCGCCAACGGCGACATCGCCGGCTGCCTGGCCGAGGTCTCGCTGGAGTCGCTGCACCACCCGGGCAACGCCACCCACGGGTTCATGGACTTCATGCTGATGATGGGCGCCGCCGGCGAGGGCGCCCGGGCCGACCACGTGGACACCCTGGACCTGTTCCACACCATGGAGGCCTACTTCACCTGGTACCCGCAGGGAGATCCACGGTCTGAGGTGCGGCGATGAGCAAGTACCTGCTGGACAAGTTCCTCTTCACCGTGGACCGCGACCCCGAGCTCACCGAGCGGTACCGCGAGGACCCTGCGGGCCTGGTCGAATGGTGGGAGGCCGAGCTGGCGAACTCGCTGCTCAACTGCACTCCCGCGGAGCGGACGACGTGGCTGGCGTTGACCGACGAGGAGCGCCGGGCGCTGCGCGAGCAGGACCACGTGGCGCTGTTCACCCTCGGCGCGCACCCGTTCCTGACCCTCACCTTGTTCATCGCCATGTTCGAGCGCGACCACGGGCCGATGGAGTACCAGCGGGCCTACGGCAAGGCGATGGAGCACGTCGCCATGCCCTACCCCGACATCACCACCTGAGCCGGTGGGTGGCCAGGTCCGCTGACGGCGGCTAACGTGGCCGGGGCCAGCCGGTCACCCTCCGCGTTCCGGCCGGTACCGCCCGCAGTTGGCCTCCGCCGCACCCGTACGCGCCCCCGGCTGCACCCCGGCCCGGCGCTCGTCCCCCGGAGTTCCTCTCCCCATGCCGCGCTCGACCTCCCGCCGCCCGCCCGCCGGCACCCGCCGACCGGGGCTGCTGCTCGCTACGGCCGCGGCGGGCGCCGGGCTGGTCGCCGTGCTCACCGGTGCGGTGCCCGGGGCGCCGGCGGGGGAGCAGCCGGTCAGCGTGGCCGCCCAGCTGGACATGACCGCGCAGACCGGGCCGACCGGCGGCATCCCCGACCTCGCGCTGCTGGAGCAGCTGGCGGCGAGCCGGAGCAGCCGGCAGGTGCAGGAGGCGGTGGCGCAGCAGGCGCAGGCCGCCGCGGACCAGGCCGTGCTCGCCCAGCAGCAGGCGGAGCTGGCCGCCCGCGATGCGGCCGAAGCCGCGGCCGCCGAAGCGGCGGAGGCAGCAGCGGAGGCAGCGGCGGCCGAAGCGGCGGCGGCCGAAGCAGCGGCCGCCGCGGACGCCGAGGCGGTGGACCGGCCCCGCACCGAGGATGCCGACGCAGGGAGCTCGGGCGCCGCGGCTCCGGGAGCCGGTGCGGTCGCCCGGATCAGCAACTCCCGGGGCGCCGTCCGGCCGCAGGTGCAGGCCGCGGCCGACCAGGTGGTCTCGCACGTCCCGGGTGCCGACGGCATCACCCTCGGCGGCACCCGGGCCAGCGCGACCGACCCCGGCGGCCACCCCTCGGGACTCGCGCTGGACTACATGGTGCTCGGCGACGACGACCTCGGGGACGCGATCGCCCAGTACCACCGCGACCACTGGGACTCACTCGGTGTGGAGTACGTGATCTGGCAGCAGCGGATGCTGTCCTCCCCGGGGGGCTCCTGGCAGCCGATGGCCGACCGCGGCAGCGCCACCGAGAACCACTACGACCACGTGCACGTGAACTACCGCGGCTGAGCCCGCCGGCGCGGGCGCGGTGTGAGGGGCGTCACCTCCCGGGCCGGCGCTCGTTGAGCGGGGAGTCCTCCCTCCCTCTCCCCAGGAGAAGCCCGTGCGCCGTCTCGTCGCCTGTGCCCTCGCCGTCCTCGGCTGCCTCGTCGTCGGGGCCGCTCCCGCCCAGGCCACCCAGCCGGTGCGCTACGTCGCGCTGGGTGACTCCTACAGCGCGGCCTCCGGGGTGCTGCCACCGGACCCGACCGCCTCCCCGGCCTGCCTGCGGTCGCTGCGCAACTACCCGCACGTCATCGCGGCGGCGACCGGCGCACAGCTCACCGACGTCACCTGCGGCGGCGCGGACACCACGGACTACGCGACCGCGCAGTACCCCGGCGTCCCCGCGCAGCTGGCGGCGCTGAGCCGGGACACCCAGCTGGTCACCATGACCATCGGCGGCAACGACAGCGGCGTCTTCATCAACTCGGTCGTGCAGTGCGCAGCCGCCGGGGCGTCCACCCTGGGTCAGGGCAGCCCGTGCAAGGACCGGTACGGCACCTCGTTCACCGACACCGTCCAGCACACCACCTACCCCGCCCTGGTGCAGGCGCTGCGGGCGGTCCGGGCCGCGGCGCCGCGGGCGGAGATCGCCATCCTCGGCTACCCCTGGATCGTGCCCACCGCCGGCGGCTGCTTCGACCGGATGCCGATCGCCGTGGGCGACGTCCCCTACCTGCGCGACCTGCAGGCCACGCTCAACGCGGTGATCGCCCGGGCGGCGGCCCGGACGGGGGTCACGTTCGTCGACCTGAGCCAGGTGTCCGACGGCCACGACGCCTGCCAGCCGATCGGCGTCCGCTGGATCGAGCCGGTGCTGCAGGGCACCAACCCGGTGATCGTGCACCCCAACGCCCTGGGTGAGGCCCAGCTCGCGGCGCAGGCCCGCGCGGTGCTGCGGCTGGTCTGACCGGCCCGCCCACCGGTGCCCGCACGCGGGGCACCGGTGGGCGAGACTCCAGGTGTGCAGAGTCGCGAGCCCCGCCCCACCCTGTCCGCGCTGGTGCTGCCCGACCGGCACCCGGTGCAGGTGTTCCTCGCCGAGGTGCGGGAGGCCGAGCAGGCCGGCGTCCGGGCGGTGTGGACCTATGACCACCTCACCTGGCCGCTGCTGGCCGAGGGCCCGTGGTACGGGGCCGTCCCGCTGCTGGCGGCCGCGGCGATGGTGACCGACCGGGTGCGGCTGGGCACCCAGGTCGCCTCGCCCAACTTCCGGCACCCGGTGCCCTTCGCCAAGGAGCTGATGACCCTCGACCAGCTCACCGGCGGCCGGCTCGAGCTCGGCGTCGGTGCCGGTACCGAGGGCCCGGACGCGCTCGTGCTGGGGGAGCCGCCGCGCAGCCGGGCCGAGCGCGCCGACCGGTTCGCCGAGTGGCTGGACCTGCTCGACGTGCTGCTGCGCGAGCCGGTGACCACGGTGCACGGCGAACGGTTCACCGCGGTCGACGCCCACCAGCTGCCCGGCTGCGTGCAGCAGCCCCGGCTGCCGTTCACCGTGGCCGCCACCGGGCCCAAGGCGCTGGCCCTGGCCGCCCGGCAGGGGCAGGGCTGGGTCACCTACGGCCCGTACGGCGCCGCGGTCGAGCCCGAGGAGTGGTTCGCCGCGGTGGCCGACCAGTCCCGCCGGCTGACGGGGGCGCTGGTGGCGCAGGGCCGCGAGCCGGGTGCCCTGCGGCGCAGCGCCCAGTTCGGGCTGGAGGTGTACTGGCCCTTCCAGAGCCGGGAGCGCTACGCGGACACCCTCGGCCGGTTGACCGAGGCCGGCATCGACGAGGTCAGCGTGCACTGGCCCCGCCCGGACGGGCGCGGGGTGTCCCGGGCGGCCCTGGAGATCGTCGCCGAGGCGCACGCCGGCTGAGCCGGTACGCCTGCGGGAGCCGGTGGGCTCAGGTGCCGCAGAAGGTCCGGTAGGCCCCGAAGTCCTGCGGCGCCGGCTCGGCGTACCGCTCCAGGCCGGGCCGCTCCTCGAAGGGGCGGGTCACCGCGTCCAGCAGCCGGGTCAGCGGCGCCAGATCGCCCTCGGTGCCGGCGGTCAGCGCCTCCTCGACCAGGTGGTTGCGGGGGATGTACAGCGGGTTCACCCGGTCCATCGCGTCGGCGTCCGGGCCCAGCGCGCGCCAGCGGGCCAGCCAGCCGTCGAAGCCGGCGAGGTCGAGGAAGAGCAGCCGGGCGGGCTCGACGTGGCCGCGGGCGGCGCCGGCCAGCAGCCGGAAGAACGAGGTGAGGTCGACGTGGTCGGCCTGCAGCAGCCCGAGCAGCTCCTCGGCCAGCGGCCCGGCCACCGCCTCGTCCAGCCCGGTGGGCAGGCCGAGCTTGGCGGCCAGGCCGGCGGACCAGGCTGTCCGGTAGCGCGCCGGGAAGGTCTCCAGCACGCCGACCACCAGCGCGATCGCCTCGTCGGGGTCCTCGGCGACCAGGGGGAGGAGCGCCTCGGCGAGCTGGGCGAGGTCCCACTGGGCGACCACCGGCTGGTTGCCGTAGGCGTAGCGCCCGCCGGTGTCGATCGAGCTGTAGACCGTCGCCGGGTCGTAGGCGTCCAGGAACGCGCAGGGCCCGTAGTCGATGGTCTCCCCGGAGATGGTCATGTTGTCGGTGTTCATCACCCCGTGCACGAAGCCCACCAGCATCCACCGGGCCACCAGCTCGGCCTGGGCGGCGACCACGGACTCGAACAGGGCCAGGTAGCGGCGCTCGGCGTCGGCCGCGGCGGGGTGGTGCCGGCCGATCGCCACGTCGGCGAGGCGGCGCAGCAGGTCGACGTCCCCGCTGGCGCGCGCGTACTGGAAGCTGCCCACCCGCAGGTGGCTGCTGGCCACCCGGGCCAGCACCGCGCCGGGCAGCACCGTCTCCCGGCGCACCGGGCGTCCGGTCGCGACGACGGCCAGCGCCCGGGTGGTCGGGATGCCGAGGGCGTGCATGGCCGAGCTGATCACGAACTCGCGCAGCATCGGGCCGACCGCGGCCAGGCCGTCGCCGCCGCGGGAGAACGGTGTGCGGCCGGAGCCCTTGAGGTGCAGGTCGCGCAGCCGGCCCCCGGTGTCGGTGAGCTCGCCGAGCAGCAGCGCCCGACCGTCGCCGAGCCGCGGGGTGAACCCGCCGAACTGGTGGCCGGCGTAGGCCTGCGCCACCGGGTGCGCGCCGGCCGGGACGTCGGTGCCGACCAGCAGACCCACGCCCTCGGGGCTGCGCAGCCACGCGGGGTCCAGGCCCAGCTCGGTGGCCAGCCGCTCGTCCAGCACCAGCAGCTGCGGATCGGGGGCCGCGTCGGCCTGCCAGGGCACGGCCAGCTCCGGCAGCTCCCGGGCGAAGCGGTTGTCCAGGACGACGGTCTGTGCGGGGGCGACGCTCACCTCGGCCAGGCTACGTCCGGGACGGGGTGGGTGCGCGGTCCGGGACGGGGTGGGTGCGCGGTCCGGGACGGGGTGGGTGCGCGGTCCGGGACGGGGTGGGTGCGCAGCAGAACGGCCCCGGGGCGCAGCGCCCCGGGGCCGTTCGGTCCAGCAGGTGGTCAGCGCTCGGTCGCGCCCACCGGCTCGGCGTCCGCGGCGTGCACCGGCGACGTCCGCTCCAGGGCCGACCCCTCGACGTCCAGCTGGGGCAGCCAGCGCAGCCAGCGGGGCAGCCACCACGCGCGCTCGCCGAGCAGCGCGAGCGCCGCGGGCACCAGCACCATCCGCACCACGAAGGCGTCGAAGACGATGCCGGTGGCCAGCGCGAAGGCGATGGACTTGATGGTGGCGTCCTCGCCGGACACGAACCCGGCGAACACCGAGAACATGATCAGCGCCGCGGCGACGACGACCGGCGCCGCCTGCCGGAAGCCGGTGCGGACCGCCCCCAGCGCCGGGGCGCCGTGGCTGTGCGCCTCGTGCATCCGGGAGACCAGGAAGATCTGGTAGTCCATCGCCAGCCCGAACAGGATGCCGATCACCAGGATCGGGGTCAGGCTGATCAGCGGCCCGGTGGTGTCCAGCCCGATCAGGTCGGCGAGCCAGCCCCACTGGAACACCGCGACGGTCGCGCCCAGCGCGGCGCCGATGGTGAGCAGGAAGCCCAGCACGCCGACCAGCGGCACCAGGATCGAGCGGAAGACCAGCACCAGCAGGACCAGCGCCAGGCCGACGACGAGCACCAGGTAGACCGGCAGCGCCCGGTCCAGCGAGCGGGCGACGTCGACGCTGACCGCGGTGGTGCCGGTGACGTAGGTGTCCACGCCGTCGACGGCGGCGAGCTGGTCGCGAAGGTCGTCCACCAGCTGCTCGGTGGCCTGGCTGGTCGGCCCCGAGCGGGGCAGCACGGTCAGCAGCGCCGCGCTGTCATCGGCGTTGGGCACCGGCGGGGTGACGGTGGCGACGTCGGCCAGGCCGGCGATGGGGTCGCTGGCGGCGGCGGCTGCCTCGGCGGCGCCGGAACCCTCGAACAGGATGGTCAGCGGGCCGTTGAACCCCTCGCCGAACCCGTCTGCCAGCAGCTCCTCGGCGAGGGCCTGGGTGCTGCCCTCCGGCGCGTTCTGCACCAGCGTGGTCCGCATGGAGAAGAACGGGATGGAGATGACGCCCAGCACCAGCACCGCCAGCAGCAGCGACACGACGCGGTGCCGGGTGACCGTGGCGACCCAGCCGGCCAGCACCCCGCGGCCGCGGGCCGGGGTGTCGGTCGTCTCCGGCGGTGCGTTCCGCAGCCGGCGGGGGAGCGCCCGGGAGCCGAGGAAGCCGAGCACCGCCGGCACCAGGGTGAGCGCGATCAGCACGGCGACGACGATCGTGCCGGCCGCGGCGATGCCCATCTGGGTGAGGAACGGGATGCCGACGACGGACAGCCCGACCAGCGCGATGACCACGGTGAGCGCCGCGGTGACCACCGCCGAGCCGGCGGTGCCGGTGGCCGTGGCGACCGCGGTGCCGACCGGGGCGCCGCGGCGCAGCTCCTGGCGGTGCCGGCTGATGATGAACAGCGCGTAGTCGATGCCCACGGCCAGCCCCAGCATGCCGGCCAGCGCGGACGTGGTGGAGGACAGCTCCAGGAAGCCGGTGGCGATGGTGATGCCCAGGACGCCGATGCCGACGCCGATGATCGCGGTCAGCAGGTTCAGCCCGGCCATGACCAGCGTGCCGTAGGTCAGGCTGAGCACCAGCAGGGCGACCACCACGCCGGCGACCTCCCCGATCCCGGCGATCGCCGGCGCGGTGTTCAGCGCCTCGCCGCCGACCGCGACGGTGAGCCCGCCGTCCCCGGCGTCCTCGACCGCGGCCACCAGCGCGTCCTGCTGGGTGAGCGGGACCGCGCCCTGCTCGGCGGCGTAGGTGACCGTGCTGTACGCCGTCGTCAGGTCGGCGTTCACCGACGGGACGGCGGCGTCCAGCGGGTCGGTGGCCGACACGACGCCGGGCAGCCCCTGCAGGGTGGCGACCAGCTCCTCGAGTGCCGCGGCGTTCGAGGCGCCGGTCAGCGTCTGGCCGTCGGGGGCCTGGACGACGACCTGGGCCGTGGTGCCGCCGGCGCCGGCACCAAACTCCTCGTTGATCTTCTCCAGCGCGACCGTGGACTCCTGGCCGGGGATGGAGAACGAGCTGGTGGTCTCACCGCCCAGGGTGCCGGCGCCGACGACCCCGGCGACGAGCACGGCCAGCCAGACCAGCACGACGGCCAGCCGGTGCCGGTGGGAGAACGCCCCGAGTCGGGACAACAGCAGTGCCATGGGGGATCAGGCCTCCACCTGGTGGGAACTGGGTGCGGGACGGCGGTGGCCGAGCGCGTCGGAGCAGGTGGCGACCACGAAGGGTCGCCACGCGGTGGTCGAGTCGTGCTGGTGGGCGGTGAGGGTGAGCACGGCGAGCGCGGCCAGCGTGCCGAGGACGCGGACCACCCGCTCCGGGTCGGTGTGCTGGGTGTCGGGCTCGGCGTCGATGCCGAAGGCGCGCAGGGCGGCGGCGCCGGCGCCGTCGGGTACCGGGTCCGCGCCGACCGGGTCGCCCCGGGTGACCGGCGCGAGCAGCAGCGCCACCATGCCGGGGTGGGCCAGTGCCACGTCGACCAGGGCCTCGACCGCACGCCGGTCCCGCTCGACGCCGAGCGGCAGGTGCTCGACCTGGTCCACGATCTGCTGGCCGAGGCCGGTGGACTGCTCCAGCACCGAGGTGTGCAGCGCGTCCTTGCTCGGGAAGTGGTGCAGCAGGCCGGCCTTGGAGAGCCCGACGGCGTCCGCGACGGCCTGCACGGACGTGTGCTCGAACCCGTGCCGGGCGAACAGCGCCGCCGCCCGGTCCAGGATCTGCGCATCCGCCTGCTGCCGGAACGTCGAGGTCACGCCACGACGTTAACCGGCGTGCCGACCACTGTGGTCGGTCTGCCCACCACAGTGGTCGGTGTGCTTGCTCACAGCGGGCTCGGCCGCGTGGCTCAGCCCCTGGCGCGCTCGGCGGCGATCTTCGCGACGATGGCCGGGTACCGGGTGGGCAGCAGCCGGACCAGCAGGTCCACGGCCTTGGCGTCGTTGCCGACCAGGATGCGGGGCCGGCCGGCCTCGACGCCGTCCACGACGATCCGGGCGGCCTGCTCGGGCGGCATCCGCAGCAGCTTCTCGTTGTAGACCCGCAGCCGGGCCTCGTCCTCGGGGGTGGCCAGACCGCGCTCCCGGGCCTCGGCGAAGGCGGCCGTGGCGATGTTGGTGCGCACCCCGCCGGGGTGCACCACGCTGACCTGCACCGGGTGCCCGGCCATCAGCAGCTCGCTGCGCAGCGCCTCGGTGAAGCCGCGGACGCCGAACTTGCTCGCGCTGTAGGCGTTGATCCCGGCCTGGGCCAGCACCCCGTTGAGGCTGGAGACGTTGACCACGTGCCCGTCGCCGGAGGCGATCAGGTGCGGCAGGAACGCCTTGGTGCCGTGGATGACCCCGAACAGGTTGATGCCCAGGATCCGGTCGTAGTCGGCCCACTCGCTGTCGGCCACCGTCGTGCCGCCGGCCACCCCGGCGTTGTTGTAGACCTGGTGCACCACGCCGTAGTGCGCGGCGACCTCGGCGGCGGAGTCGATGACCGCGGCCCGGTCGCTGACGTCGACCCGGCCGGTGTGCACCTGCGCGCCCAGCGCCCGGGCGCGGGCGGCGGTCCCGGCGAGCCCCGCGTCGTCCACGTCGGACAGCGCCAGCCGGGCTCCTCGGCGGGCCAGCTCGAACGCCAGCTGCCGGCCGATGCCCGAGCCTGCGCCGGTGACGACGGCGACCTTGCCTGCGACGCTGCTCATCGGGGATCTCCGGTTCGCTCGAGAGGGGCGCCCGCGGTGCGGGCCAGGTCGGTGGTCAGCTGCACCAGCCGGTCGACGACGCCGGGGGCCAGGTGGTGGCCCATGCCGGGGATCTCCACGTGCCGGGCGCCGGGGATGGCGTCGGCGGTGGCCCGGCCGCCGGTCGGGTGCACCATCGGGTCGGCGTCCCCGTGCACCACCAGCGTGGGCGCGGTGATCGTGCGCAGCGCCGCGGTGCGGTCACCGGAGGCCTGGATGGCGCTGATCTGCCGGGGCACCCCGGCCCGGGCCCGGACGCCGCCGCCGCGCCCCCACAGCCCGACCGCCCAGGCGCGCTCCAGGTCGTCGTCGGGCGGGAACCCCGATCCGCCGATGTGCGCCAGCATCGACAGGTGCCGGCCCACCGACTCCTCGACCGTGCCGGCCGGGCCCTTCGCCAGCCGGACCAGGGTCGACCGCGCCGGCTGGCCGACCCGCCGGTGCCCGGTGGTGGAGAAGATGGAGGTCAGGGTGGCAACCCGGGCCGGGTGCCGGGCGGCGACCGTCTGGGCGATCATCCCGCCCATCGACATGCCGACCAGGTGCACCCGGTCGATGCCCAGGTGCTCGAGCAGGCCGACGGTGTCCGCGGCCATGTCGGTCAGGTCGTAGGCGTCCGGGCGGGGGCGGGCCAGCAGCTGCCGCACCCGCCCCGGCGGCGGGGTGTCGATCCGGCTGGACCGGCCGATGTCCCGGTTGTCGAACCGGAGCACCCGGAAGCCGGCGGCGGTGAAGCCGTCGACCATCCGCTGCGGCCAGGAGGTGAGGTCGATGCCGAGCCCGGCGATCAGCAGCAGCGGGACGCCGTCGGCCGGGCCGTCCACCCGGTAGCAGATCCGCGGGCCGGCGGGCAGGTCGACGAACCGGTCGTCATCGGGGGTGCTCACGCGGACACCGCCGCCGGTGCCCCGGCGCGGGACAGGTGCAGCTCGGGGTCGGCGACGTCACCCTCGCGCAGCAGCGCGACGTCGGTGCGGTAGTCCATCGAGGTCGTCCAGGGCGCGCGGTCGCCCTGCCGGGGCAGCTGGTCGACCGCACGGGTGATGTACCCGGCGGCGAAGTCCAGGTAGGGCCGGGTGGGCATGCCCGGGTCGCGGGGCTCCGGGCGGGCCACGGTGCAGCCGCCGTCGTCCATCCGGGAGAGCAGCCGGGTGAGGTAGGTGCAGACCAGGCCGACCTTCAGCGTCCAGGAGCTGTTGGTGTAGCCGATGGAGAAGGCCAGGTTGGGCACACCGGAGAGCATCACGCCCTTGTAGGCCACGGTGTCGGCCGGGTGCACCTCGGCGCCGTCGACGCGGATCGTGATGCCGCCGAAGGCCTGCACGTTGAGCCCGGTCGCGGTGATGATCACGTCGGCGGTGAGCTCCCGGCCGGACTCCAGCGCGACGCCGGTCTCGGTGAAGGTGGCGATCCGGTCGGTGACCACCTCCGCCGTCCCCTCCCGGATGGCCCGGAACAGGTCGCCGTCGGGCACCGCGCACAGCCGCTGGTCCCAGGGGTCGTAGGGCGGCTTGAAGTGCTCGTCCACCGGATAGCCCTCGGGCAGCTGCTTGGCGTTGACCCAGCGGATCAGCTTGCGGGCCCGCTCCGGGTGCCGCTGGCAGAACTGGTAGATGAACCGGCCCTTGGCGATGTTCTTGCGCCGGATCAGCGGGTGGGCGCGCTCGTCGCCGAGCAGCTTGCGCAGCCGCAGCGCCAGCTTGTCCTCCCCGGGAACGGGGAGGACGTAGCTCGGCGTGCGTTGCAGCATGGTCACCTGCGCGCCGCCGGCGGTCAGCGCGGGCACCAGGGTCACCGCGGTCGCGCCGCTGCCGATCACCAGCACCCGCTTGCCGGCGGTGTCCAGGTCCTCCGGCCACGCCTGCGGGTGCACGATCGGGCCGGCGAAGCGCTCGCGGCCGGGGAACACCGGGGTGAATCCCTCGTCGTAGCGGAAGTAGCCGCCGGCGCAGAACACCCAGCTGCAGGTGAGCGTGGTGGTGCCGCCGGTGTCGGTGCGCTCGATCTCGACCGTCCACCGGGCGTCCGTGCCGGACCAGGAGATCGACCGCACCTCGTGGTGGAAGCGCACCTTGTCGTCGATCCCGTGCTCGGCGGCGGTCTCCCGGAGGTAGGCCAGGATGCGGTCGGCGCCGGCGATCGACTCCTCGTCCCGCCACGGCTTGAACTCGTAGCCGAAGGTGTAGAGGTCGGAGTCCGACCGGATGCCCGGGTAGCGGAAGAGGTCCCAGGTGCCGCCGGTGGCGCCACGGGCCTCCAGCAGCGCGACGGTGCGCTGCGGGTGGTCGCGCTGCAGGTAGTAGGCGGCGCCGATGCCGGAGATGCCGGCCCCGACGATCAGGACGTCGAGGTGCTCGACGGCTGGCTTCGTGCCGGTCATGTGTCACTCCCACGGGACCCACGGGCGGGTGGAGCCTCCGACCATGCGCGATGACCGCGAGATTGCGCCAGTGCACGGCGCACCGCGATGCTCCTCCGATGGTGCACAACGCTGCGTCGGGCTGGCCCACCGTCTCCGCGCCGGTGCGGGCGATCTTCCGGCGCGGGGCCGAGGCCGCGCTGGACCCGCGGGCGGACTGGGTGCAGGAGCTGCACGTCGCGGCGCTCAGCGGCGAGCGGATGCGGGCGGTCGCCGAGGACCCGGTGCTGGCCGCCGCGACCCGGCGGGTGAACGTGGCCAACCTGCTGCACTGGGCGGCGGCCAACGTGCAGCACCCCGGCCGCCGGGTGCCGGCCAACACCGGTGCGGCCGGCCTGGAGGCGGCCCGCGACCTGGTCCGCCGCGGCCTGGACGAGAGCGTGCTGGACTCCTACCGCACCGCGCAGAGCGTCGCCTGGCGCCGGTGGATGGAGATCTGCTTCTCCCTGACCGCCGACCCGGCGCTGCTGCGGGAGCTGCTGGACGTCTCCGCGCTGTCCATCGCCACCTTCATCGACGACACCGTCGCCGCGGTCTCCGCGCAGATGCGCGCCGAACGCGACGAGCTCACCCGCGGTGCCTCCGCCGAACGGCGGGCGACGGTCACCCTGCTGCTGGAGGGCGCCCCGATCCGCCGGGCCCGCGCCGAGGCCCAGCTCGGCTACGGGCTGACCGGCCCGCACACCGCGGCCGTGGTCTGGAGCCGTTCGGGCACCGCGTCGGACCAGCTGGGCGCCGCGGCCGAGGCGGTGATGCAGGCCGCCGGCGCCGTCCGCCGGTTGACGGTGGTGGCCGGCGCCGCCGCGCTGTGGGTCTGGGTGCCGGTCGGCAGCGCACCGGACGTCGACCGGCTGACCGCCGAGCTGGCCGCGCACCCCGACGTCCGGGTGGCGCTGGGCCGGCCGGGGGTCGACGTGGACGGCTTCCGCGCCAGCCACCTGGACGCCACCACCACCCAGCGGATGCTGACCCGGCTCACCTCCGCGCAGCAGGTCGCCGGGTACGAGCAGGTGCAGCTGGTGCGGCTGCTCACCGCCGAGCCCGCGCAGGCCGACGAGTTCGTGACCCGCACCCTCGGCCGGCTGCTCACCGCCGACCCGGAGACGCAGGAGGCGGTGCGCACGCACGTGCGGGAGCTGGGCAGCGTCTCCCGGACGGCGCAACGGCTCTACGCCCACCGCAACACCGTCGTCCGCCGGTTGGCCCGGGCCGACGAGCTGCTGCCGCGCCCGCTGGCGGAGAACGCGGTGGACGTCGCCGCCGCGCTGGAGGTGCTGCGCTGGCGCGAACCGCCGGTCAGCCGCGCAGCTGCACCGGCATCGACCCGTAGCCGCGCAGGATGAACGTGCTGCGCCGGCGCGGTGCCCCGGCGGGCTGCAGGTCGGGGAAACGCTCGAACAGGGCCTGCAGCGCGACCTCGCCCTCCATCCGGGCCAGCGCGGCACCCAGGCAGAAGTGGATGCCGCTGGAGAAGGCGACGTGGTCGCGGGAGTTGGCCCGGGTGAGGTCGAAGCCGTGCGGGGCGGGGAACACCCGCGGATCGCGGTTGGCCGCGGCCAGCACCAGCACCACCAGCTCGCCGGCGGCGACCGGGACGCCGTGCACGGTGGTGTCCCGCAGGGCGCGGCGGGCGGTGCGCTGCACCGGCGGGTCGATCCGCAGCACCTCGTCCACCGCGTTCGGCCAGCGATCGGGGTCGGCGGTGAGCAGCGCGCGCTGGTCGGGGGCGGCGAACAGCTGCGCGGCGCCGTTGCCGATCAGGTTCACGGTGGTCTCGAAGCCCGCGCCGAACACCAGCATCGCGGTGGCCAGCAGCTCGGTCTCGGTCAGCCCGCTGCCGTCGTCGTCGGCGGTCGTGACCAGCGTGGACAGCAGGTCGTCGCCGGGTTCCCGGCGCAGCCGCTGCAGGTGGTCGCGGAACCAGCTCTCCAGCTGGGCCAGGCTGCCCTCGACCCGGCGGGCGGTGGCCCGGTCCAGGCCCATGTCCAGGCTCGGCGCGGCGCCGTCGCCCCAGGCGAGGAACTGCTCGCGCAGCTCCACCGGCACCCCGAGCACCTCGGAGATGACCGTGACCGGCAGCAGGCTGGCGTAGCCGGCGACCAGGTCGACCCGGCCGCCGTCCGCGGCCGCGGTACGCGCCAGGTCATCCAGCAGCTCGTCGGCGATCTCCCGGGTGCGCTCCCGCAGCCGGGCGACGGCGCGGGCGGTGAAGGCGCGGCTGACCAGCCGGCGGTAGCGGGCGTGCTCGGGCGGGTCGACGGCGAGCATGGACGGCGGGTCGATCGGGCCGACCGTGCGCCGCGGCCCGGCCAGCCGCAGGGCCAGCCGAAGCAGCGGGGGCAGACCGGCCGTGCGGGCCCCGCCGAGGGTGCCGAAGTCGTCGCTGCGCAGCACGTCGGTGCAGACGTCGTGGTGCACGCTGATCTTGGCGAAGGCGCCGGCGGAGAACGGGGCCGGGGTGCGCAGCTGCTCGTAGTGCCGGTACGGGTCCGCGCGGACCCCCGCGTCGTGCAGCACCAGCGCGTCGGCGTTCCCGGAGCGGGCCCGGGCCCGGATCGCCAACCGCACCGCACCGTGGGTCGCGGCCCAGCGGACCTCGTCGCGCACGTCCATCGTCATGCCCCCGTTCTCCGGCCGGCCACCGGGCCGGTCCGCCCGCCATCCTGGGTGCTGCCCCCCGACGGCGACCAGACCGGCCCGTCGCTCAGCCGTCGAGGTCGGTGCTGGTGCTCAGCTCCCGCCAGCGCTCGAGCTCGGCCCGCCGGTCGGTCAGCACGGCGTCGGCGGCGCTGACCGCGTCGTTGCCCAGCAGCAGCAGCGCCGGGGGCTGGTCGGCGGTGACGGCCGTGATCATCGCCTCCGCCGCCTTGACCGGGTCGCCGGGCTGGGTGCCGTGCGTCTTGTCGGTGGCCTTGCGGCGCTTGCCGGCGGTGTCGGCGTAGTCGTCGATCGGGGTCGCGGACTCCGCGATCGACCGGCCGGAGAAGTCGGTGCGGAAGGCGCCGGGCTCGACCACGACCACCCGCAGGCCCAGCGGCTCGACCTCCCGGCGCAGCGAACCGGACAGCCCCTCCAGCGCGGCCTTGCTGGCGCTGTAGTAGCCCGACCCCGGTGGGCAGATCTGCGCGCCGATCGAGGAGACGTTGACGATCGTGCCGCTGCGCCGGGCGCGCATGCCGGGCAGCACCGCCTTGGTCACCGCGACCGGCCCGAACACGTTGGTGGCGAACAGCTGCGCGACGTCGGCCTCCTGGCCCTCCTCCAGCGCCGCCCGGTAGCCGTAACCGGCGTTGTTGACCAGCACGTCGACGGCGCCGAAGCGCTCCTGCGCCGCGGTGACCGCCGCGCTGATCTGCGCGGCGTCGGTGACGTCCAGGGGCAGCGCCAGCGCGGTGTCCGGGTGGGCGTCGACCAGGTCGGCCAGGGCGGCCGGGTCGCGGGCGGTGACCACCGCATTCCAGCCGTGGGCGAGGACGGCGTCGGCCAGGGCGCGGCCGAGGCCGGTGGAGCAGCCGGTGATGAACCAGGTGGGCACGGGGGAACTCCTGTCGTGGATCGGGCGCCCGCGGTGGCGAGGCCGTGCTCGGAGTCAACCAGCGCGCAGTCGGGCCCGCAGACCGCCCCGGCCCGGCGCTGAGGGAGTGCACAGCGGCCGCTCGGGGCAGGCAGAGCTCCGCCCGGCACCGTCGTCCCCGGAACGCATCGGACCGGCCCGGTCCGCATGGCGCGACGAGCGAGAGGGACGTGCGAGATGAGCCTGCTGGACAAGGTGCGCCAGCTCCTCCAGGAGCCCGCGGCCGGCAACGGGAGCACCGGCTACGGGAGCACCGGTTACGGGAGCACCGGTTACGGGAGCACCGGTTACGGGAGCACCGGTTACGGGAGCACCGGCTACGGGAGCACCGGCTACGGGAGCACCGGTTACGGGAGCACCGGCTACGGGAGCACCGGCTACGGGAGCACCGGCTACGGGAGCACCGATCGGGTGCCGGCCCGGCAGGCCGGCGGGTCGCCCCCGGCCGAGGACCAGACCCAGGTGGAGCGGTACCGCTACCTGCTGCGCACGTCGACGCCCGCGCAGCTGGAGGAGGTGCACGCCGAGGCGTTCGCCCGGCTGACCCCCAGCCAGCGCCGGCAGGTGCTGGAGGGGTTGGCGGCCGACGTGCCGATCAGCGAGCGCGTCGCCGCCGCCGATGACCCGCGGTCGCTGGCCCGGATGGCGACCCGGGCCGAGGTGCGCCGGCCGGGAAGCCTGGAGCGCGCCTTCGGCGGCGGCGGCGTCACCACCGGCGGGGCGCTGGTCGGGGGCCTACTGGCCGGGGTGGCGACCGCCGTGGTCGGGTCGGTCCTGGTGGACTCGGTGTTCGACACCGGGCTCGGCGACTCCGGCCTGGTCGACCTCGGCCATGACGAGGAGCTGTTCGGCTTCGGCGGGGCCGACGGGTTCGGCGGCGGTTTCGACTTCTGACGGGGTCATGCGTCGCCGGCTGCGTCTTCCCGAGGGGTGAGCGCACCGGGGGCGCGGGCCGGCCGCCGGCAGCGCACCGACCTCCTCCGCACGGGTGAGGCAGGCCTCGTGCAGCTGAGTCGTGCGCCACATCCGGGCCGGTCGGGGTCAAGCACCGGGCTCATCCTCTCGATCGACCACCCAGCGCGTTCGGAGACCACGAACGACCGGCCCACGGGACGGCATCGTGCACCTGGACCCGCTCCGCCCCACGGAGGGCGGCCGCAGCCTGAGGGAAGCGGTGCTCCGCCACGACCCGCACGACTCCCCAGGCCGCTCACAGCCCATCACGAGGAACCACCACCATGACCGAGCCATCGCACTCCGCACGTCCGCCGCGCCCGACGGAACGCACCGCACCGCGCACGCCGCTGCGCTGGTTCGCCGACCGCCTCCTGCGGACCAAGTTCGCCGTCCTGCTCGGCGTCGTCGTCCTGTCCTTCAGCGTGCTCGCCGCAACCACACTGACCGCCCACGGCGCCGTGCGGTCCGCGGAGGACCAGCTCGCCCGGCAGGTCGACGCCCGGGCGCTCGTGCTGCAGCTGGACACCAGGGCCAGCGAGCTCAAGGTCGACGTCTTCAAGACCCTCGTCCGCGACGACGCGGCGGGGGAGTACGAGGAGCTCCGCGACGACATCGCCACCCCGGTAGCGCTGCTGGAAGAGCTCGCCGAGCTATCGCTGGACAGCGCGAGCGCGGACGCGGTCGCGGAGCTGACCACCAGCTACGGCAGGTACACCGACGCGATCACCGCGCTCGTCGACGCCGCGGTCACCGACCAGGCCGGGCAGCAGGCGGGCTGGGAGCAGATCCAGACGACCAACGACCTCATCGACGCCGCACTCGGCTCGGCGCTCTCCTCGCTGGACTCGGCAGACGCGGCCGCCCGGAGCAACCTGACGGCCGCGATCGACCGGGTCGACCGGCTCACGGTGGGCCTCGCCGTCGCCGCCATGGTGCTGCTCGCCGGGCTGTGCCTGGTCATCCAGCGCTCGATCGCCCGGCCGCTGGCCGCTGTGCGCCGGTCGTTGGAGGCACTGGCCAGGGGCGATCTCACCGTGCGGACCGGCGTCGACCAGCGGGACGAGCTGGGCCGGATGGCCGAGGCGCTGGACGCTGCCCAGCACGACGTGCGTGCGGTGCTGGTCTCGGTGGCGTCCTCGGCCGATGCGGTGGCGGCGTCCTCGGAGGAGCTGTCGGCGTCGTCGGCGCAGATCTCGGCGTCGGCGGAGGAGACGTCCGCGCAGGCGGACGTGGTCTCCGGTGCGGCGGAGGAGGTCAGCCGCAACGTGCAGACCGTGTCCGCAGGCGCTGAGCAGATGGGCGCCTCCATCCGGGAGATCAGCCAGAACGCCAGCCAGGCGGCGCGGGTGGCCGCGACGGCCGTGGCCGAGGCCGAGGCGACGAACGCGCTCGTGAAGAAGCTCGAGGAGTCGTCCCGGGAGATCGGTGAGGTGGGCGAGCTGATCAGCTCGATCGCCGCCCAGACGAACCTGCTGGCCCTCAACGCCACGATCGAGGCGGCCCGGGCCGGGGAGGCCGGCACGGGCTTCGCGGTGGTGTCCACCGAGGTGAAGGAACTGGCTCGGGAGACGGCCGAAGCGACCGAGAACATCACCCGGCGGGTGACGGCGATCCAGGGGGACACGGCCGACGCGCTGGACGCCATCGGGCGGGTCGGCGGGATCGTTGCGTCGATCAACGACTTTCAGGCGACCATCGCCAGCGCGGTCGAGGAGCAGACCGCGACCACGGCCGAGATGTCCCGCTCGGTCCAGCAGGCCGCGGGTGGGTCGAGCGAGATCGCCGCGAACATCACCGGCGTCTCCACCGCCGCCGGCAGCACCACGCAGGCACTAGCCCAGACGCGTGTCGCCGTCGACGACCTCGCCCGCATGGCCGCTGACCTGCGGAGCACGGTTGCCCGGTTCCGCTACTGACCCCCGAGCACCGCAGCGGCCGCCGCCCGAGGGCCGGCCAGGTGGCCGACGACCTGCTGCCCAGGTGAGCTGCCGGGCCTGAGGGGCTCCGGCGCGCGGTTCCTGGCAGGCTGGACCGCATGACCTCTTCCTCTCCCGTCGTCGTGGTGACCGGTGCCAACGGACTGGTCGGCGCGGCGGTGTGCCGGGCGCTGGTCGAACGGTCGGCGCAGGTGCGCGCCGTCGTCCGGCGTGCCGGGAGTGCGCCCGTGCTCGACGGGGTCGTCGAGCACGTCGGCGACTTCGCCGACGAGGGCTTCGCCCGCGCGGTGACCTCCGGCGCCGACGCGGTCGTCACCACGGTCCACCCGATGGGCTCCGCGCGGGAGGTCCAGCACCGGGTGGCAGTGCAGGGCACGCCGGCATTCGCCCGCGTGGCCCGGGACGCCGGTGTCACCCGGCTCGTGCACCTGTCCACGGCCGGGGTCTACGACCGCTCGGCCGGCCTCGGCGACCTGGCCGAGGACGCTGCTCTCCTCCCCGAGGGCAGCGGCGACTACCCGGACACCAAGAACGCCGCCGACGTGGCGCTGGCGCAGGTCGAAGGGCTCACCACCGTGCTGGTGCGCCCGCCGGCGATCGCGGGGCCGGGCGAGACGTCGACGTGGAACACGCTGCGACCGCAGCAGGCCCGCGAGGGTGCACGCCGGGCGAACCCGGCGCAGACCTGGGCGTGGGTGCACGTCGACGACCTGGCGGTGCTCGTCGCGGATCTGGCCACCGGCGCCGTCGCGGCCGCCGAGGACCCGGAGCGGGGGCCGGTGGTCGGGAGCACGACCGCGGTCGTCGTCGCGGGCGAACCGGCGACGTGGGGCGACTACCTCGGCACGGTGACCGACGCGCTGGGCGTCGAGCCCGAGTGGACCGACGAACCCGTCTGGACCGGGCAGCTGCGCACCGACCGGGCACGGCGGTGGGGCTGGACGCCGGAGGTGGGCCTCGCGCAGGCCCTCGACGAGCTGCGGCAGGGCCTGTCGAGGGGGTGACGGCCCTCCGCTCACCGGGTCGGCCCGGAACTGCCCCACGTTCAGTCCTGCAGCCGGCGTTCGACGTGCGGGCCGGTGGCCCCCTGGTGCCCTACTTCGTCTCCACCCGGCCGATGGGGTCGGCGCTCTCGACGAACACGGACCGCGCAGCAGCCCAGCTGCCCTCGGCGGAAACCAGCAGGCTGCGCAGGTAGGCGGTCGTCAGGCGCTGGAGGACGGCGACCCGTTCCGGGCTCTCGTCGGTGGTCTCGGCGACCTCGTGACCGGGGATCCCGCCCAGGCTGTGCTCCGCCCCGGACAAGGAGACCAGGTCGGTGGCGCCGGGGCTGAGGGTGTAGGCGTCGGTGAACCAGTCGGGTCCGCGGCTGGACATCCGTGGCTGGTCGGCGTCGCCGGCGACCACGAGCGTCGGTGTCCTCAGCTCCGCGGACGAGGGGTGGCATGAAGGGGAAGTTCGCCTTCGCGAACGGATGCAGGTGGTCCCCTCCGGTACCGGTCGCGGCGAGGAGGACGCCGCCGGTGACGCGCTGGCCCGACAGGTCCGCGCCGACGTGACCGTCCGCGTCGACGACCCGGGCGTCGAGGAGGGACTGGGCCGTCTGCGCACCCCACGAGTGCCCGGCCGCCGCGACCCGGCTGCGGTCCACCCGGCCGGCCAGACCCGGAACGGCCGCCTCGACGGTGTCGAGCTGGTCCAGGACCCGCTTCATGGCCCGTGCGTAGCCGTCGTGCGACCAGCCGTTGCCGTGCGAGAACAGCAGCACCGGCAGCCCGGAACCCGTCGCCGGGGCCGAGACCCGCACTCGAGCGGGAGCGCGCGGCCAGGCGCCGAGAGGTGCAGCGGAGCGAGCGGCACGACGGGGTGCCCTCGCCGACGATGCCGTCGAGTGCGGTGAGAAGGGGTGAGCTCATGGGTGGTCCAGCTGGCTGATCCCGGTCGTCAGCCGGACGGCCGGTCAGCCGTAGGCGTCGGCACGGTGCGAGATGCGGACGACGCGCACCAGCACCTCGTGGTCGTGGATGGAGTAGACGACGCGGTACTGACCTCTCCGGGCGGACCAGTAGCCGGCGAGCTCGAACCGCAGTGGCTTGCCGACCCGGTGCGGGTCGGCGGCCAGTGGCCCGTACAGGAACTCGACCACCGCGACAGCGACCCCCTCGGGCAGTTCCCGCTCGACCGCTCGCTTGGCAGCCGGCGACAGCACGACCCGGTAGGTCGCCGGCCGGGTCACCCCCGCCGGGCTGCGAGCGCGGCCCGGACCTCGGACTCGTCGTGCTCCTGCCCCGCACGCATCTGCGCCTCGGCCTGGCGGATCCCGGCAACGGCTTGCGGGTCGGAGAGGATCTCGAGGGTCTCCACCAGCGACTCGTAGTCGTCCACGGCGAGGATGACGGCGACCGGGCTGCCGTTCCTGGTTACGGTGACCCGTTCGTGCGTGCCGGCGACCTCGTCGATCACCTGGCTGAACCGGGCCTTGACCGTGGCGAGCGAGTGCGTCGTCATGACCAGGATTGTGGTCAATCAACTGGGCTCGGTCAAGAGCGCAAGTCAGCGAACGCAACGGGCGGGTCGAATGGCACCACTGCGTCGACGACCGCCCCAAGCCCTCGTCGGTGCAGCCACGACTCCCACCCGGTCGTGGACCGAGAGCCTCCACGGCACCCGGGGCGGGACACTCACCGGTCGCGGTCGTGAGGACGAAGCCGGTCTCGCGCCACGTGGTACCAGTCGTCGCCGACGCCGTGCACGACGGTCGTCAGCTCCCAACCCGCGGCGGAGGGTCGATCGTGGCGTGCAGCGGGGGCTACCCCACCTCGAAGACGTCGAACAGGACGGCGCGGGGCTGCCGGGTGCCCACCCCCACGAACAGCCGGGTCATCAGCCGGGCCAGCCGGGAGGACGCCGTCTCGAACCGCGGGGTGCCGCGGAAGTAGATCCGCGCCGGGTCGACCGGCTCGTCGCGGCGGAGCCGGGCGATGTCCTCCGCCGAGCCGGTGCGCAGCCCGCTGTTGTGCACGGTGACCAGCTCGCCCTGGTCGCTCTCCAGCACGTACCGCGCCTCCACCTCGGTCTCGGTGTCGGTGCGGATCAGCTGGACGTCGGCGCCACCGGGCAGCACGCGGCCGGTGAAGAGCCCGGAGACGGTGCCGCCGGTGATGGGCACCACGCGCCGCAGCCCGGAGGTGAGGACGCCGACCTCGAGGGGCGCGCCGACCTCGACCTCCAGGTGCAGCACGTGGGTGAGCTGCGGCGGCTGGACCCCGCCGCCGGCCGGAGGGACCACCAGGTCAGCCGAAGAAGCGGAAGACGGGCTCGGCGATGCAGACCGGCTTGTCCGCGCCCTCCCGCTCGATGACGGCGGCCACGGTCACCTGCAGGCCGCCCTTGACCTCCTCCACGCCGG
>Ga0210040_10001584_pt1 | contig 33988 bp, 35 predicted proteins | sample CryGeyCG12114_NA_FD_185462 | JGI IMG/M metagenome (GOLD analysis project Ga0210040, IMG submission 185462) | Groundwater microbial communities from aquifer - Crystal Geyser CG19_WC_8/21/14_NA (SPAdes) (version 2) | ecosystem: Environmental > Aquatic > Deep subsurface > Groundwater | place: USA...
CGTTTGCCGGGTTATCCACTGACGCACGGTACGTCAGGTGGGGACCATGTGCTTCGGACCAAGATCCTAACAGGGACAGCCCCCTTTGGATGATGAATAGCCTCAGGGATAATAAAGGCTCGCACCGGGCAGTACCCGCCGACACCAATTTAGGAGATCGGCACCGAATGCTCAAGGGCATCGGCGAGGGTCTCCAGCCGCTCCGCTATCTGGGTGAGCGCCGGCTCGCTCACGGTTGTACCCTGGGGTGGGCGAGCGTGCGCTTCATCAAGGTCATCGGCGAGCATCAGCGCCACGAACAGCATCGCCCGTTCGCCGCCCGTGCCGGCCGCGGCGCGCTGCGCCACTTCCCAGCGTTCGTCGAGCATCGCGCCCAGGTGCTGGACGCGAGCCTCCTCGCCGTCGCGACAGGCGACGAGATGGGGTCGGCCGCCGACGGACAGGATCACTTCTGCCATTATTCCGCAGGCCCCCGCGCGATCACCTCGTCGAGCGCCTTCACTGCTTCCGCCATGCGCGCCTTGAGCGCGCTGTGGCGGCGGGTGAGGGCATCGGCGCTCGCCGCACGGGCTGCGACGGCCGACTCGATCCGCGCGATCGCTGCGTCGATCCGGTCGGCCGCGGAAGAAGAGGTGTCCGGCATGGCGGCGGGATTAGCATGGCGGCACGCCGCGGCAAGCGGATTTGCCCCGGCATCGGGCGTGGCGCCTGGTTGACACGGTGGGGCGTGCCCTCGCAAAGGCGGCGCGACCCGAATTCAGGAGGCAGGCATGACCAAGGTTGCGATCAACGGCTTTGGACGGATCGGGCGCCTGGTCGCCCGCGCGATGCTGGAACGCGGCGGCGATCTCGAGCTTGTGGCGATCAACGACCTGGCCGACGCCAAGTCGAATGCCTGGCTGTTCAGCCGCGACAGCGTTCACGGCAAGTACCCAGGTCAGGTCTCCGCCGAGGGAAACGACCTCGTCGTCGACGGCAAGCGTATCCGCGTCACGGCCGAGCGCGATCCGGCCAACCTGCCGCACAAGGAGCTCGGTATCGAACTGGTGCTGGAATGCACCGGCTTCTTCACCGATCGTGACAGCTGCCAGAAGCACATCGACGCCGGTGCCAAGAAGGTGCTTATCTCCGCGCCCGGCAAGAAGGTGGATCTGACCGTTGTCTACGGCGTCAACCACGACAAGCTGACGGCCGAGCATACCATCGTCTCCAACGCATCGTGCACCACCAACTGCCTGGCGCCCGTCGCCAAGGTGCTCAACGACACGATCGGCATCGAGCGCGGTCTGATGACCACGGTTCATGCCTATACCAACGACCAGAAGATCCTGGACCAGATCCACCCCGACCTCCGTCGCGCCCGCGCCGCGGCCATGTCGATGATCCCCACCACCACCGGCGCCGCCCGCGCGGTGGGCGAGGTGCTGCCCGAACTCAAGGGCCGCCTTGATGGCTCCGCCATCCGCGTGCCGGTGCCGGACGGCAGCCTGGTGGACCTCACCTTCACGCCCAAGCGCGACACCACCCGCGAAGAGGTCAATCAGATCCTCAAGGACGCGTCGCAGAGCGGCCCCCTCGTTGGCGTGCTCGATTGGACCGACGAACCCCTGGTGTCGATCGACATCCAGCACACGCCCGCCTCGTCGACGGTAGACAGCCTGGAAACCGCGGTGATCGACGGCAAGCTGGTTCGCGTGGTCAGCTGGTACGACAACGAATGGGGCTTCTCCAACCGCATGGTCGACACCGCGACCGCGATGGCGGCGTTCCTCTAAGCTCCATGGACGCAGGCTGGTCTCCGCTTGCCATAGCCGGTAGCGAAGAGCAGCCGGCAGGCGAGACGAACTCGAATTGCGCTCGGGCGGGCAGGCTGATCGGCATCGCTCGTCACGGCGCGACCAGGGGGGCGATGGAGGTCGTCGAGCGCGTGGACGTGACGCGGAGCGGCGGGATAAACGGCGACCATCGCGGAACGATCAGGCCCGGCGGGACCGGCAAGCGGCAGGTGACCGTGATGGAGCGGCGGGACTGGGAGGCCGCCATCGACGAGATCGGCGTTGCGCTTCCCTGGGCCGCGCGACGGGTCAACCTGCTGGCGGACGAGATCGACCTGCCGCAGGTGGCGGGCACTCGCCTGCGAGTCGGGCGCGATGTGCTGCTGGAGATCACAGTAGAGTGCGACCCGTGCCGGCGCATGGACGAGGTCGTCAATGGGCTACAGGCCGCGCTCCGGCCCGATTGGCGCGGAGGCATCTGCACGCGGGTGCTGGCTGGCGGCAGCATTGCCGTGGGCGATGAGATCAGGATCGAGGAACCATGACCAAGCCGTTCAAGACGCTCGACGACATGAGGGACGTAGCCGGCAAGCGCGTGCTCGTGCGAGAGGACCTCAACGTGCCGCTGGCCGACGGTGCCGTCAGCGACGACACCCGGCTGCGGGCGACGATCCCCACCGTGACGGAGTTGGCGGATCGTGGCGCGATCGTCCTGATCCTCGCGCATTTCGGCCGTCCCAAAGGGCAGCGTCACCCGGACATGTCGCTGGCGCTGCTCACCCGGCCTTATTCGCTGCTGCTCGGCCGACCGGTGCGCTTCATCGACGATTGCGCTGGCGAGGACGCACAGGCTGCGGTGGCGACGCTGCAGCCCGGCGACATCGCCATTCTCGAGAACACCCGCTTCCACCGGGGCGAGGAAAAGAACGACCCGGAGCTGGTACGCGCGATGGCGGCGCTCGGCGACCTGTACGTCAACGACGCCTTCTCCGCGGCCCACCGTGCGCACGCTTCGACCGAGGGGCTGGCGCACGTTCTCCCGTCGTTCGCCGGCCGCTCCATGGAAGCCGAGCTCGACGCGCTGGAAAAGGCCTTGGGTTCGCCTGAGCATCCTGTCGCAGCCGTGGTCGGCGGCGCGAAAGTCTCGACCAAGCTCGATGTGCTCAAGCACCTTGTAGAGCGGGTTGATCACCTCATCATCGGCGGCGGCATGGCCAACACCTTCCTCGCCGCGCGCGGGGTCAACGTCGGCAAGAGCCTGTGCGAGCACGACCTTGCCTCGACCGCCGACGCAATCATGGCCGCGGCGGACCGGGCCGGCTGCACCGTCCATCTGCCCTACGACGTGGTCGTCGCCCGCGAGTTCAAGGCCAACCCGCCGACCCGCACCGTCAACGTTCACGAGGTTTCCGGCGACGAGATGATCCTCGACGTCGGGCCCGCGGCGGTGGAGGCATTGGGCGATGTCCTCAAGAACTGCCGCACGCTGGTCTGGAACGGCCCGCTCGGCGCGTTCGAGATCTCTCCGTTCGACATTGCGACGGTTGCGCTCGCCAGGACGGCGGCGGCGCTGACAGGCGACGGAAGCCTGGTCTCGGTCGCGGGGGGAGGGGACACCGTCGCCGCGCTCAATCAGGCCGGCGTGGCCGCGAGTTTCACCTTCGTGTCGACGGCGGGGGGCGCCTTTCTGGAGTGGATGGAGGGCAAGGAGCTGCCCGGGGTCGTCGCGCTTCGGGGGTGATCAGGCCGGCGGAGCGGGTTCGTTGAGCAGCGGCACCAGCACCTGGTTGAGCATGTCCAGGTCGAACGCGCCGGCTTTGGCGTACCGCACCCGGCCGGCTCGATCGATCACGTAGTTCGTCGGCAGGGCGGTAATGTCGCCGTACGGCCCTTTCAGCTTGCGCACGGGAGGGATGCGCATGACGCTGAACAATTTCCTGAGCTGATTAAGCGGGACGGAATCTTCGGTCGTCACGGCGAATACCCGCAGTCCCGCCTTCGCCTGAATATCATAATACCGGTCCAGGATCGGTAGCTCCGCGCGGCAAGGGACGCACCATGTCGCCCAGAAGTTGAGCACCACCACGTTGCCGCGCAGTTCCGACAGCGCGACCTTTCGGCCGTCCACCAACGTAAGCTCGAAGTCGGGCGCCAAGTCCCCGACCTTGGGTTGCTTTGCCCCGGCAGACGCGCCGATCAGCGCCAGCACCAGGGCCAGCGGCCCGAACAGCTTCCTCATTCAGTCCCCCTCTGAATTGCGCGCCATGCTGCGCGGTAAGTTCTCCTGCGTCAATTCAGGGCGTCCGCTGATGGCCTCGGAGATTGCGGTGTCCCGCGCCCGTGCTATCAGCGCGCCGACGCGCTCGGTGCCATGAGAGGAAGACGATGACTCCCCAGGTGAAAGCCATTCTCGACACGTACGAGGCGACCAGCCCGGCAGTGAAGGCGAACCTCGCCCGCATCCTGATGCAGGGCAAGTTGGGCGGCACGGGCAAGCTCGTGATCCTGCCTGTCGATCAGGGCTTCGAGCACGGTCCGGCGCGGTCCTTCGCCGTCAATCCGCCGGCGTACGACCCTCACTATCACTATCAGCTCGCGATCGATGCGGGCCTTAGCGCCTACGCTGCGCCGCTCGGCATGTTGGAAGCAGGGGCAGACACCTTCGCGGGACAGATCCCGACGATCCTTAAGGTCAATAGCTCGAACAGCTGGGCGACGTCGATCCAGCAGGCTCTGACCGGAAGCGTCAAGGACGCAGTGCGCCTCGGATGTGCGGCGATCGGCTTCACCATCTACCCGGGTTCGGACGCGATCTTCGATTCGATGACCCAGATCGCCGAGCTGTCTGCGGAGGCAAAGGAGGCCGGGCTAGCGACGGTAATCTGGAGCTATCCGCGCGGTGGCAAGATTTCCAAGGAAGGTGAACTGGCGCTGGACGTCAGCGCCTACTCCGCACACATGGCAGCGTTGCTGGGTGCGCACATCATCAAGGTCAAGCTGCCGTCCGCCAATATCGAGCAGCCGGAAGCCAAGGCGCTGTACGAGGGCACCGACTGGTCGAATCAGGCGGACCGCGTGCGCCACGTCGTCCAGTCGAGCTTCGCCGGCCGACGGATCGTTGTCTTCTCGGGCGGCGCGTCCAAGGGGGCGGATGCGATCTTCCAGGATGCGCGCGATATCCGTGACGGGGGCGGCAACGGCTCGATCATCGGCCGCAACACCTTCCAGCGCGAGCGTGGCGAGGCGCTGGCGATGCTCGATCGGCTGGTACGCATCTACAAGAACGAAGAATAGGCCCTGGCCGGCGCTGACGGAGCCACGTCAGCGCCCCGCCTGCCGCACCATCGCCTTCAGCGTCAGCGCGTCGTGAATGGCATGCGCATCGATGTCGTTGTTGAAGAACGCCCACACCGCCCGTCCGCTCCGCGCCTGATCCGCCATCCAGTCTGCCCAGCCGATGAGCGTCTCGTCGCTATAGCGGCCCCAATATTTGCCCACGCCGCCGTGAAAGCGGACATAGGCGATCGGCCCCACCGCCCAACGCGGCGTCGCCAGCCCAGGCATGTCATGCGCGCAGAACGACGCGCCGTACCGGTCGAGCAAGGCCAGCACCGAGTTGTCGCACCAACTCGCATCGCGAAACTCGAACACATGAGTGAGGTCACGCGGCAGGAGCGTCAGAAAGCTTTCCAGCCGTTCGAGGTTGAGCCGGAAGCGGGGCGGCAGCTGGTACAGGATCGGGCCGAGCGCGTCCCCCAGCTCGCGGATCGCCGGCAGCATCCGGGCCAGCGGCTCCTCGCAATCCTTGAGCTTCTTCGCCTGGGTGAGGAAGCGGTTCGCCTTCACCGCATAGCGAAAGCCCGGCGGCGCCTGATCGCGCCAGCCCGCGAACGTCGCCGGCGCGGGCAGGCGATAGAAGCTGTTGTTGATCTCCACCGTCTCGAACGTCTCGGCATAATGGCCGAACCACCGGTTGACCGCGAGCTTCTCCGGGTAGAAGGCGCCGCGCCAGTGGCGATATATCCAGCCCGAGCAGCCGACCCGGATTGCCGCCGGAATCGGCGCGGGGGCTGGGGCAGGGTGGTTCATGCACATCTCCGAAGACGACGACGATCTCGACAACAACGCGCTGGAAGGCTTCGGGGAGCAGTTCGCGCGGGCGGATCGCAAGCCGCCTTGCCAGCTCTACTTGATTTCGCCGCTCGACGTCGGCGGCGGCTTTCCTGATCGGCTCGCGCGCGCGCTTGACGCGGGACCGGTCGCGGCGTTCCAGTTCCGCGTCAAGGATGTCGACCAGCACCGCGCCGCTGCGCTCGCCGAACCTCTCCAACGGCTGTGTGCCGATCGCGAGGTGGCGTTCCTCGTCAACGACAGCATCGCGCTGGCGAAGCGCCTCGGCGCCGACGGCGTCCACCTCGGCCAGGACGACGGCGACCCGCGGGAGGCGCGGGAACTCCTCGGCCCAGGCGCGCAGATCGGCGTCACCTGTCATGACAGTCGCCACCTGGCGATGGAGGCCGGCGAGGCGGGCGCGGATTACGTCGCGTTCGGCAGCTTCTACCCGACCACCACGAAGGAGGTCAGTCACCATCCGGAGCCGTCGATCCTGTCCTGGTGGTCGGCGGTGTTCGAGCTTCCGTGCGTCGCGATCGGCGGCATCACGCCGGCAAATGCCGTACCGCTCGTCGCTGCCGGCGCCGACTTCCTCGCGGTCTGCGGTGCCGTGTGGGGCGGGGACGAGGCCGTAGCCGTGCGCGCCTTTGCGGAGCTTTTGGCCTAGGGCCAGGAAACCAGCGGCGCTTCCAAGTGTTTGGTCCACCAGCGTAACGGTAAGGATCAGGCACATGAAGGCAGCGATCGCAGCGACTTTGGCGGGTACGGCGGCGCTGGCCGCGGGATTGGCGCTTGCTCCGGCCGACGCGCAGAAGCCTGCCGCCAAGAAGACTACGGTCGCGCAGCCCAAGCAGCCCGCCCAGCCGCAGCCGCCAAATCGCGACTATCTCCACGTCCAGGTCATCCTCGACCACCTCGGCTTCTCGCCCGGCATCATCGACGGCCGCCCCGGCCAATCGCTGACGGCGGCGCTCAAGGGCTTCCAGGAAGCCAATGGCCTGCCGATCACCGGCGAGCCCGATCAGAAGACGCTGCAGGCGCTGTATCCCCATCGCGCCTGGCGGCCGACGCGCAGCATCAAACTGACCAACGAGATGTTGGCGGGTCCGTATTTTCCTAACCTCCCGCACGGGGAGGATGAGCAGGCGAAGCTGCCCGCGATTGGCTACAAGAACCCGCTCGAGAAGCTCGGCGAGATGTTCCACACGTCGCCCGACACGATCCGTGCGCTCAACCCGGGGGCGACGCAGCTCACGCCCGGAACCGTGCTGGTACTGCCCAACGTGCTGCCTGATTCGCGCAACTACGATCCGTCTCTCAAGCCGGAGTGGCGGCAGACGCTGGCGATGCTCAACGTCGATGCCAACCAGCCCAAGGCGGCCAAGATCGTGGTCGACAAGTCGGACAAGGTGCTCCGCGTGCTCGACGGCGGCGGCAAGCTCGTGGCGCAGTTTCAGGTGACCACCGGCAGCGGTCACGATCCGCTGCCGCTCGGCAATTGGAAGATCACTGCGGTCGATACCAACCCCAAGTTCCACTATAATCCCGCGCTGTTCTGGGACGCCAAGTCGACCGACAAGAAGGCGATGCTGCCGCCGGGACCCAACGGACCGGTCGGCGTGGTGTGGCTCGACCTCACCAAGGAGCATTATGGCATTCACGGTACGCCCGAGCCGCAGAACATCGGCCGCACCGAGAGCCATGGTTGCGTGCGCCTCGCCAATTGGAACGCGGCGCGGCTCGCGCAGATGGTGAAACCGGGAACGCCAGTGGTGTTCCAGGCCTGAGCCCATGTCGCGGTTCGGCTGGGCATTCATCGGGCTGGTCGTGCTCGTCGGCGCGGTGTTCGCGTCGATGACGACCTTCGGCGGCACGGCACCAGTGGTGGTGCGGACCCGCGCGGTGCTCAGCCGAGTGATCCCGCATCGCCGAGAACTGCCGCAAGACGGCCTGCTCGCCGTTCCCGTCGCTGGCTTTCCGCGTCACGCCATTCGCGACAATTGGGGAGACCCGCGCGGCGGCGGGACCCGCGCGCACCATGGCACCGACATTGTCGCACCCGGGGGCGCAACGGTGGTGGCCGCCGCGCCCGGCACAATCGAGAAGCTGTTCCAGTCGCGGCTCGGCGGCACAACCTTGTATGTCCGTTCGCTCGATCGGCGGCTGACCTTTTACTACGCTCACCTGGCGGGCTACGCCCCCGGTCTTCACGAAGGGCAGGTGGTGCGGGCCGGCGACCACCTGGGCTTCGTCGGCGACACCGGCGACGCGGGTGCAGGCAATTTCCACCTCCACTTCGGGGTGGAGCGGCTCGCGCCCGACCAGCACTGGTGGCAGGGGGAGGAGACCAATCCCTACCCGCTGCTTGCCGGACGCGACCCGCCTCGCTAGATCGCGCAGCACCGGCGCGCCAACGTGCGCCATCGCTCTTTCCAAATAGGTCGATCCCCATGAAGATCAGCGGCGTGGACATCCGTCCCGGCAACATCATCGAATATGAAGGCGGTATCTGGCGCGCGGTGAAAATCCAGCACACGCAGCCCGGCAAGGGCGGCGCCTACATGCAGGTGGAACTCAAGAACCTGATCGACGGCCGGAAGAACAACGTCCGCTTCCGCTCCGCCGAGACAGTGGAGCGCGTGCGGCTCGACACCAAGGACTTTCAGTTCCTGTTCCGCGACGGCGACGCGCTCACCTTCATGGACAAGGACAATTACGAGCAGATCACACTGGATGCCGGCATCCTCGGGGACGCGGCGGCGTTCCTGCAGGACGGCATGGATGTGGTTCTCGAGCTGTACGACGAGCGTCCGATCTCCGTCGAGCTGCCGAGCACGATCGAGGCGACGATCGTCGAAGCCGACGCCGTGGTGAAGGGCCAGACCGCATCGTCGAGCTACAAGCCTGCGATTCTGGAGAATGGCGTTCGGGTGATGGTGCCGCCGCATATCGGTGCGGGGACGCGGATCGTCGTCGACGTCTACGAACAGACCTACGTCCGCCGCGCGGACTGAGCCGACATGCCCTCCCACTCCGGCCTCTTCACCGTCATCGAGCGCGCCGCCCGCAAGGCGGCGACGCGCCTGCGCCGCGACTTCAACGAGGTCCAGAACCTGCAGGTCAGCCGCAAGGGGCCTGCGGATTTCGTCTCGGTCGCCGACAAGCGCACCGAGCAGACGCTGTATGAAGAGCTCTCAAAGGCGCGTCCCGACTGGGGTTTCCTGATGGAGGAGGGCGGCGAAGTGGCGGGGGATCCGACCAAGCCGCGCTTCATCATCGACCCAATCGACGGTACCTCCAACTTCCTGCACGGCATTCCGCACGTCGCGATCTCGATCGCGGTCGAGGAGCCGCTGCCTTCGGGCAAGCGCGAGGTGACTACCGCGCTGGTCTATCAGCCCCTGACGGACGAGAGCTTCTGGGCTGAAAAGGGTCGAGGCGCCTGGCTCACCGACCAGCGCCTGCGCGTATCCTCGCGCCGCGACCTCTCGGAAGCGCTGGTCGCCACCGGGATTCCCTTCCTCGGCCACGGCGATTTTACGCAGTGGAGCCGCATCTTCCGCGCGATCGCGCCGGAAGTGGCCGGCATCCGCCGCTTCGGCTCGGCCGCGCTCGACCTCGCCTGGGTGGCGGCGGGCCGTTACGACGCCTACTGGGAGTCCGATCTCAAGCCGTGGGACGTCGCTGCCGGCGTGCTCCTGGTGCGTGAGGCGGGCGGCTATGTCACCGATTTCCGCGGCGGTGATCGGCCGATGGAGCGCAACGAATTCCTGGCTGCCAACGACGCGCTTCATTCCCGGCTGCATAAGCTGGTCGCGGGCGCGCTGCGTTAGGATCATCTTTGTTCGCGGCTCGTTGTGGAGCGGGTAGGCCGGCTTCGGCTTGGCGGGTGGCAGAGCTATGAATTGCGAGCGATTCTCACATCCCGTCAGCCTTGCCCGACCCTGTTCACCGGCCTAAAGCGGGCCACGTCCCTTCGCACCTGCGAGAGCCACCTTGGTCGATCTGTCGCAATATCTGCCTATCCTGCTGTTTCTCGGCGTCGCGCTGCTGCTGTCGAGCACCTTCGTATTCCTGCCGATGGCAGTGGCGCGCCTGACCGGCACGCATCAGCCTAACGAGCAGAAGCTCAGCGAATATGAATGCGGCTTCCCCGCCTTCGAGGACCCTCGCAGCCAGTTCGATGTTCGCTTCTATCTGGTCGCGATTCTGTTCATCGTCTTCGATCTCGAAGCGGCGTTTCTGTATCCTTGGGCGGTTTCGGTGTTCACCCTCGGCTGGACGGCATGGATCGCGATGATGGCGTTCATCGCGGAGCTGGCGCTGGGACTCGTTTATGCCTGGAAGAAGGGCGCGTTGGATTGGGAATAGAGATGCACTCCGGCCCCGTTGAGCTTCAGCGGTCTGCGGCCGCCACATCGGTGGTGCCGCCGGACCAGGGCTATTTCGATGGCCTCAACGGCGAGCTCACGGACAAGGGCTTTCTGGTCACGTCGACCGAAGACTTGTTCCAGTGGGCGCGTACGGGCTCGTTGTGGTGGATGACCTTTGGGCTCGCCTGCTGCGCGGTGGAGATGATTCACGTCAACATGCCGCGCTACGACCTTGAGCGGTTCGGCGCCGCCCCGCGCGCGAGCCCGCGCCAGTCCGACGTGATGATCGTTGCCGGCACGCTGTGCAACAAGATGGCGCCGGCGCTCCGCAAGGTCTATGACCAGATGAGCGAGCCGAAGTACGTGATCTCGATGGGATCGTGCGCGAACGGTGGCGGCTATTACCACTACAGCTATTCGGTAGTGCGCGGCTGTGACCGGGTCGTCCCGGTCGACATTTATGTGCCCGGTTGCCCGCCGACCGCCGAAGCCCTGCTGTACGGGATCCTGCAGCTGCAGCGGAAGATCCGCCGCTCCGGGAGCCTCGAGCGTTGAGGGCGCCGGCGCCCGCGTTCGCGGCGGACCTTAACGGCGACACCATCGAGGCGGCGCGCACGGCGCTCGGATCGGCGCTGCTCGACGCGGTCGACCGGGTCGGCGAGGTCGCGCTGTATGTCGACCGCGGCTCGGTGGTGACGGCGCTGCGGGCGCTGCGCGACACGCCAGGGCTGGAATACCAGCAGTTGATGGAGATTGCCGGGGTCGATTATCCTGATCGGCCGGAGCGGTTCGAGGTGGTCTATTGCCTCCTGTCTCTGACGCGCAATCACCGGATCCACGTCCACGTCTCTACCGACGAGGAGCAGCCGGTGGAGTCGGTCACGGGGTTGTGGCCGGTGGCGGGTTGGCTGGAGCGCGAGATTTACGACCTGTTCGGCGTGCTGTTTACCGGCAACCGGGACCTCAGGCGCATCCTCACCGACTATGGTTCGCGCGGGCATCCGCTGCGCAAGGATTTTCCGCTCTCCGGCTATGTCGAGATGCGCTATTCGGAAACCGAGAAGCGCGTGGTGTACGAGCCCGTCAACCTGGCGCAGGACTTCCGCAACTTCGACTTCCAGAGTCCGTGGGAGGGCGCGGTGTATGTGCTTCCCGGCGACGAGAAGGGCTCGCTGCCCGAGGCGAAAGGCGCACCGACGCCGCTGAGCGCGGACGCGCTCCAGAAGGCGGATGCCGCCAAGACCCCATCTGCTCCGGCCGCGGCGCCGAGCGAGCCTTATGGCAAGACGACCAGCGGCACCGGTGATACGGGGGCCGGCAAGGCCGATCCTGGCAACCAGCCGCAAGACAAACCCAAGGACCCGGCGGTGATCCCGACCAAGGGGCACGGACAGCAATCATGAGCGTCGCACCCGCTACCGAGACCATCGATCCGTACGTCGACGAACTGCTCGGCCAAACCTCGGCCGCGCAGCCGACGACCGGCGATGTCACGATCGAGAACTACACCATCAACTTCGGCCCGCAGCATCCGGCGGCGCACGGAGTGTTGCGGCTTGTGATGGAACTCGACGGCGAGATCGTCGAGCGGATCGATCCGCATGTCGGTTTTCTCCACCGCGGCACCGAAAAGTTCATCGAGCATAAGACCTATATCCAGTCGATCCCGTATTTCGATCGGCTCGATTACTGCTCGCCGATGTGCATGGAGCACACCTATGTGCTCGCGATCGAGAAGCTGCTCGACCTCGAAGTGCCCATCCGCGCGCAATACCTCCGCGTGTTCTTCGCCGAGCTGACGCGGATCATGAATCACCTGCTCAACCTCGGCAGCCACGTAATGGACGTGGGCGCGATGACGCCCAACCTGTGGCTGTTCGAGCTACGCGAGGACACGTTCAATTTTTACGAGCGGGCGTCCGGCGCGCGTATGCACGCCAACTATTTCCGTCCTGGCGGCGTCCATCAGGACGTGCCGCTCAAGCTGCTGACGGACATCGCCGACTGGCTCGACACCCGGCTGCCGCGCCTGTTCGAGGATGCCATCGGGCTGGTTGCGGACAACCGCATCTTCAAGCAGCGCAATGTCGACATTGCCACCGTCAGCCGCGACGATGCGATCGCCTGGGGCTTCTCGGGGCCGATGATCCGCGGCGCCGGTATTCCGTGGGACTTGCGCAGGTCGCAGCCCTACGACGTCTACGCGAAGATGAATTTCGACGTTCCCGTCGGTACGCGCGGGGACTGCTACGACCGGTTCATGGTGCGCGTGGAGGAGGTCCGCCAGTCGGCGCGGATCATGAAGCAGTGCCTCGCCGAAATGCCGGAAGGGCCGGTCGCCAGCCTCGACCGCAAGGTGATGCCGCCCAAGCGCGGCGAGATGAAGCAGTCGATGGAAGCGCTGATCCACCACTTCAAGCTCTACACGGAGGGCTTCCACGTGCCCGCCGGCGAAGTATACGTCGCGACGGAAAGTCCCAAGGGTGAATTCGGCGTGTTCCTGGTCGCGGACGGTACCAACAAGCCGTATCGCTGCAAGATCCGGCCGACCGCGTTCAGCCACCTCCAGGCAATGGACTTCATGAGCCGCGGCCATATGCTCGCCGACACTACCGCGATCCTCGGAGCGCTCGATATCGTGTTCGGGGAGTGCGATCGCTGATGGCCGAAGCAACCCACATCCCCGACGAGGCGGAAACCCGCGCGCGCTGGGGCAATTTCGCTTGGACCGACGAGAACCAGCGCAAGGCGAACGAGATCCTCGGACGCTATCCCAAGGGGCGCGAACAGTCAGCGTCGATCCCGTTCCTCGATCTCGCGCAGCGGCAGGTGGGGGCGGAGACGAACACGCAAGGCTGGCTGCCAGTGCCGGTGATTGAGTTCGTGGCCCGCCAGATTGGCGTGCCGTATATCCGCGTCTTCGAGGTTGTGACATTTTATACGATGTTCAACCTGGCACCGGTCGGTCGCTATCACGTCCAGGTCTGCGGGACGACGCCATGCATGCTGGCGGGATCGGACGACGTGTTGGCGGCGTGCAAGAACCACGGCCTGATGAAGGGCCGCACGACGCCCGACGGTATGTTCACGCTCACCGAAGTGGAGTGCCTCGGCACCTGCGCCAACGCGCCGATGGTGCAGATCAACGACGACAATTACGAAGACCTCGACTACGATCGTACCACGGCGGTGCTAGAAGCCCTGGCACGCGGTGAGCAGCCGCGGCCTGGTTCGACGATTGGCCGGCAGACGAGTTGTCCCGAAGGCGGTCCGACGACGCTGACCGCGATGGTCAATGAGAACCACGATTATCGTGGCGAGTGGGGAACGGCCAATGCTGGCTGACAAGGACCGCATCTTCACCAACGTTTACGGGTTCCAGCCCTGGAACCTCGAAGCCGCGCGTATGCGCGGCGATTGGGACAATACGGTCCGGTTGATGGCGAACGGTCCGGACGCGATCATCGACATCATGAAGGCGTCGGGGCTGCGCGGCCGCGGCGGCGCGGGTTTTCCGACGGGCACCAAATGGGGCTTCATGCCCAAGGAGCCCAAGGCGGACCGGCCCAACTTTCTGGTCATCAACGCCGATGAGTCCGAGCCTGGCAGCTGCAAGGACCGCGAGATCATTCGCCACGATCCGCACAAGCTGATCGAGGGCGCGCTGATCGCTGGCTTTGCGATGCGGGCGCGGGCGGCGTACATCTACATTCGCGGCGAATATATCCGTGAAGCGGAGACGCTGTTCGCGGCGGTGGCGGAGGCCTACGCCGCCGGGCTGGTCGGCAAGAACGCCTGCGGATCGGGCTACGACTTCGACGTCTTCGTCCATCGCGGTGCTGGCGCGTACATTTGCGGCGAAGAAACCGCGATGCTCGAAAGCCTGGAGGGCAAGAAGGGCCAGCCGCGCCTCAAGCCGCCGTTTCCGGCAGGGGCGGGGCTCTATGGCTGTCCTACCACCGTCAACAACGTCGAATCGATCGCGGTCGCGCCGACCATCCTGCGTCGTGGCGCGGAATGGTTCTCCAGCTTCGGCGCGGAGGGCAATCGCGGCACCAAGCTTTTCCAGATCAGCGGCCATGTGAACAAGCCGTGCGTCGTGGAGGAGGCGATGAGCATCAGCTTCCGCGAGCTGATCGAAACGCATTGCGGCGGTATTCGCGGCGGCTGGGACAATCTCCTCGCGGTGATCCCCGGCGGCTCGTCGGTGCCGCTGGTCCCGGCGGCCGAGATCATGGACTGCCCGATGGACTTCGACGGCCTTAAGAAGGTCGGCTCCGGCCTGGGTACCGCCGCGATCATCGTCATGGACAAGTCCACGGACGTGGTCCGCGCGATCAGCCGAATCTCGTATTTCTACAAGCACGAGAGCTGTGGCCAGTGCACGCCGTGCCGCGAAGGCACCGGCTGGATGTGGCGGGTGATGGAACGGCTGCGCACCGGCGACGCCGAGATCGCCGAGATCGACATGCTCCAGCAGGTCACGAAGCAGGTCGAGGGCCATTCGATCTGCGCGCTAGGGGACGCCGCGGCGTGGCCGATCCAGGGGTTGATCAAGCATTTCCGGCCCGAACTCGAACGCCGCATCCGCGACCGCGGCGGCGATCTCGCGCCGATGATGGAAGCTGCCGAATAATGCCCAAGCTCAAGGTTGACGGGATCGAAGTGGAGGTGCCGCAGGGCGCCACGGTGCTGATGGCATGCGAGGCCGCCGGTAAGGAAATCCCGCGCTTCTGCTATCACGAGCGGCTGTCAATCGCCGGCAATTGCCGCATGTGCCTCGTCGAGGTGAAGCCTGGGCCGCCCAAGCCGCAGGCGTCTTGCGCCTTGCCGGCCGCGGACAACCAGGAGGTGTTTACCACCACGCCGATGGTGAAGCATGCCCGCGAGGGCATCATGGAATTCCTGCTGATCAACCACCCGCTCGATTGCCCGATCTGCGATCAGGGCGGAGAGTGCGACCTGCAGGACCAGAGCGTCGCCTACGGCCGCGGCAATTCGCGCTATGCCGAGAACAAGCGCGCGGTGACCGAGAAGTACATGGGCCCCATCGTCAAGACGGTGATGACCCGCTGCATCCAGTGCACCCGCTGCGTCCGCTTTGCCGAGGAGGTCGCGGGCGTCGAGGAGATCGGCGCGATCTACCGCGGTGAAGACATGCAGATCACCAGCTATCTCGAGGAAGCGGTGACCAGCGAGCTGTCGGGCAATACTGTCGACCTGTGCCCGGTTGGGGCTCTGACGCACAAGCCGTACGCTTTCGAGTACCGGCCGTGGGAGCTCAGGAAGACGCTGACGATCGACGTCATGGATGCGGTCGGCACCAATATTCGCCTCGACAGCCGTGGCCGTCAGGTGCTGCGCTCGCTCCCCCGCGTCAACGAGGACATCAACGAGGAGTGGGCGACCGACAAGACGCGCTATGCCATCGATGGTCTGGTGCGGCGGCGGCTCGACCGGCCCTATGTACGCCGTGGCGGCAAGCTGCAGCCGGCGAGTTGGGACGAAGCTTTCGCAGCGATCGCGGCGGTCGATGCCGGCAGCAGCGTGGCCGCGGTCGCGGGTGATCTCACCGACTGCGAAACGATGTTTGCGGCCAAGCTCCTGCTCGGCTCGATGGGCTCGACGCTCCTCGAAGGCCGGCAGACCGGCATGGATTACGATACGTCCAGCTTGGCGGCGGTGAATTTCAACACCACCATCGCCGGCACTGAGCGGGCGGACGCGATCCTGCTGGTCGGCACCAACCTGCGCTGGGAAGCGCCGCTGGTGAACACCCGCATCCGCAAGGCGATCAAGCGCGGCGCCAAGGTGTTCGCGATCGGCCCCGAGACCGAACTGACCTACAACGTCGAATGGCTGGGCGACGACCTGTCCCTCCTCGGCAACCTTCCCGAGGCCGTGACCGACGCGTTCGGCAAGGCGGAGAGGCCGATGGTGGTCGTCGGCGGCGCAGCGCTGAAGGGGGGCCATGGCGCCGCCCTCAAGCTGGTCGGTACATTGGGGCTCGTGAAGGACGGCTGGAACGGCTTCAACGTCGTCCACATGGCGGCGAGCCGGATGGGCGGGCTGATGCTCGGCTATGCGCAGAAGGGCGGGATCGCAGATCTCGCCGACGCCAAGCTCGCCTTTTTCCTGGGCGCCGACGAGGTCGACTTCACGAAATTCCGCGGGTTCAAGGTGTACGTTGGTCACCATGGGGACCGTGGCGCCGCCGCGGCAGACGTCATCCTGCCGAGCGCGACCTATGCCGAGAAATCCGGCACCTGGGTCAATCTCGAAGGGCGGGTGCAGCGTGGCGAGCGGGCGGTGTTCCCGCTCGGCGACGCGCGCGAAGATTGGACCATCTTGCGGGCGCTATCCGACGTCGTCGGCCACACGCTCCCGTTCGACAGCCTCGATGGCGTGCGCGAGATGATGTACGAAGCCGTGCCGGCGCTGCGCGATCTCGGCCTCGCCAGCTTCGACTGGAATCCGCCCGCGCTCAATGCGACCGCCAGCGGCCGGATCGAGAGCTATCCGATCAAGGACTTCTACTTGACCAACGCGATCTGCCGCGCGTCGCCAACGATGCAGCGCTGCTCGGCAGAGCTCGTCCATGGTGAAGCGTTTGCGGAGGCAGCGGAATGATCTCCTGGTTCTCCGCCTTGCCCTACGGCTGGGCCTTTTTCCTCGCGACGATCATCGACATCCTCGTGATTGCGCTGCCGCTGATGCTGGCCGTGGCGATGATCATCTACGCTGATCGCAAGATCTGGGCGGCGATGGCGCTGCGGCGCGGGCCCAACGTGGTCGGGCCGTTCGGGCTGCTTCAAAGCTTCGCCGATGGATTGAAGGTCTTCCTGCAGGAGACGATCGTCCCTGCAGCTGCGAACCGCGTCCTGTTCCTGCTCGCCCCGATCATCACCTTCACCGTCGCGCTGATCGTGTGGGCGGTGGTGCCGTTCCAGGCCGGCGTGGTGCTCGCCGACATCAATGTCGGGCTGCTCTACGTTCTCGCTGCCTCCTCGCTCGGCGTCTATGGCGTGATCCTATCGGGCTGGTCGTCCAACTCGAAATACCCCTTTTACTCCGCGCTTCGGGCGGCCGCGCAGATGGTCAGCTACGAGGTCGCGATCGGCTTTGTCCTCGTCACCGTCGTGATGTGGGCGGGCAGCTTCAACCTGTCGCACATCGTGATGGCGCAGCAGGGGCATGTGTTCGGGCTGCTTAACGGCTTCGGCTTCAACCCGCTCTTGTTCCCGATGTGGGTGGTGTTCCTGATCTCCTCCATGGCCGAGACGCAGCGCGCTCCGTTCGACCTGGCCGAGGCGGAGTCGGAGCTCGTCGCCGGCTACCAGACCGAATATTCCTCGATGAGTTTCGCGCTGTTCTGGCTCGGCGAGTACGCCAACGTCATCCTGATGTGCGTGCTCAACGCGACGCTGTTCTGGGGTGGCTGGCTGCCGCCGCTCAACATCCCGTTCCTTTATGCCGTCCCGGGTATCCTGTGGCTTTTCGCCAAGATGCTGTTCTTCTTCTTCATCTTCAGCTGGGTGCGTGCGACGGTGCCGCGCTACCGTTACGACCAGTTGATGCGGCTGGGCTGGAAGATCTTCCTGCCGCTGTCGCTGCTCTGGGTCTTCCTCGTGTCCGGCTACCTGATGTGGGCCCGGGTGGGAATCGCGCAATGAACCTCGCTTATTACGTCAAGTCGTTCACCCTGTGGGAGTTCCTGAAGGCGCACGCCAAGACGCTTCAGTATTTCTTCAAGGCGAAGGCGACGATCAACTACCCGTTCGAGCACAACCCGGTCTCCCCGCGTTTCCGCGGCGAGCACGCGCTGCGCCGTTATCCGAACGGCGAGGAACGCTGCATCGCGTGCAAGCTGTGCGAGGCGGTGTGCCCGGCGCAGGCGATCACCATCGAGGCGGAGCCGCGCGACGACGGCAGCCGCCGTACGACCCGCTACGATCTCGACATGACCAAGTGCATCTTCTGCGGCCTGTGTCAGGAAGCGTGTCCGGTGGACGCGATCGTGGAAGGACCGAACCTCGAATATTCGACGGAGACGCGCGAGGAGCTGATCTACGACAAGGCCAAGCTGCTCGATAATGGCGACCGCTGGGAGAGTGTGCTCGCGGCGAATATTGCCGCCGATGCGCCCTACCGCTAGGCCACGGCACCGATGACCGATTCACCTCCCGTCATCCCAGCGAAGACTGGGATCTCTTCGTGGCAGAGCGTGCCGGTGCGGCATGAGGCTCCAGCTTGCGCTGGCGTGACGAGTGCTATGCGATGATTCAGGCCTTTGCCTTCTACCTCTTCGCCGTGGTGGTGATCGTATCGGCGGCGATGACGATTTCGTCGCGCAACCCGGTCCATTCGGTGATGTGGCTGATCCTCGCCTTCTTCAACGCAGCGGGCCTGATGGTGCTATGTGGCGCCGAGTTCATCGCGATGCTCCTGGTCATCGTCTATGTCGGCGCTGTCGCGGTGCTGTTCCTGTTCGTGGTCATGATGCTCGACATCGAGATCGCTGAAATGCGGGCGGCGTTCGCTCGCTACGCGCTGATCGGGCTCGCGCTCGCGGCGGCGCTGCTCGCCGAGGTGCTGATCGCCTTCAAGGCGTGGAGCGTGGGCGGCGTCCAACTCGCGCGCCGCGCCGCGCCGACCGAAGCCGCGGTGCCCAACATCCAGGCGATCGGGGAATTGCTCTACACCCGCTACCTGCTGATCTTCGAGGGCGCGGGGCTGGTGCTGCTGGTTGCGATGATCGGCGCCATCGTGCTCACACATCGTGACCGTGGCGGCTCGCGCTACCAGAACATCGCGCGGCAGAACCAGCGCCGCCCGCAGGACGCGACGCGTAACACGCAGCCCGTTGTAGGGCAGGGAGTGGACCTGTGAACGGCTCGATCGGCCTGACTCATTATCTGGTCGTCGCGGCGATCCTGTTCACCATGGGGGTGCTCGGCATCTTCCTGAACCGCAAGAACCTGATCGTCATCCTCATGGCGATCGAGCTGATCCTGTTGGCGGTGAACATCAACCTCGTCGCCTTCTCGGCGGCGCTGCACGATCTCGTGGGTCAGGTGTTCGCGATGTTCGTGCTCACCGTCGCCGCCGGTGAGGCGGCGATTGGCCTCGCGATCCTGGTGATCTACTTCCGTGGCCGCGGCACCATCGCGGTCGACGATGTCAACCGGATGAAGGGGTGATCACCTGGTGACATCGATCCTGTTCATTGTTTTCCTGCCGCTGCTTGCCGCTATCGTCGCGGGTCTCGGCAACAAGGCCATCGGCGCGGTGCCGGCGAAGGTGGTGACGACCGCGATGCTGTTCGTCTCGTGCCTGCTGTCTTGGCCCATCTTCCTCGGTTTCCTGTCGGGCGCGAACCAGGCGACCGTCACGCCGGTGCTGGAGTGGATCCATTCAGGCGACTTCAACGTCGCCTGGGCGCTGCGCGTCGACGCGCTGACCGCGGTCATGCTGGTGGTGATCACCAGCGTCTCCGCGCTCGTCCACCTCTACAGCTGGGGGTACATGGCCGAGGACCCGGATCAGCCGCGGTTCTTCGCTTACTTGTCGCTGTTCACGTTCGCGATGCTGATGCTGGTGACGGCGGACAACCTCGTCCAGATGTTCTTCGGCTGGGAAGGCGTCGGCCTCGCCAGCTATCTGCTGATCGGCTTCTGGTTCCGGAAGCCATCCGCCAACGCCGCGGCGATCAAGGCGTTCGTCGTCAACCGCGTCGGCGATCTCGGCTTCATGCTCGGCATCTTCGGCACCTTCCTAGTGTTCGGCACCGTCTCGATCCCGGCGATCCTCGCTGCCGCGCCGCACATGGCCGGGTCGACCATCGGCTTTCTGTGGTTCCGCGCCGACACCATGACGGTGCTGTGCCTGCTGCTGTTCGTCGGCGCGATGGGCAAGTCGGCGCAGCTTGGCCTCCATACCTGGCTGCCGGACGCGATGGAGGGCCCGACGCCTGTGTCGGCGCTGATCCACGCCGCGACCATGGTCACCGCGGGCGTGTTCATGGTCTGCCGCCTGTCGCCGATGTTCGAGACCTCGCCGACCGCGCTCCACGTGGTGACCACGATCGGCGCCGCGACCTGCCTGTTTGCGGCCACCGTGGGCATGGTCCAGACCGACATCAAGCGCGTGATCGCCTATTCGACCTGCTCGCAGCTCGGCTACATGTTCTTCGCTGCTGGTGTCGGCGCCTACGGCGCGGCGATGTTCCACCTGTTCACGCATGCCTTCTTCAAGGCGCTGCTGTTCCTTGGTGCCGGCTCGGTGATCCATGCCATGCATCACGAGCAGGACATGCGGTACTATGGCGGCCTGCGGCGAGAGATCCCGCTCACCTTCTGGGCGATGATGATGGGCACGCTCGCTATCACTGGCGTCGGCATCCCGGGTATTTTTGGGCTGCCGCAGATCGGCTTCGCGGGCTTCCACTCCAAGGACGCGATCATCGAAGCGGGCTGGGCTGCGGGCGAGCCGGGCGTCTGGTTCGTCGGCGTTCTCGTCGCGGCGATCACCAGCTTCTACTCCTGGCGGCTGATGTTCCTCACCTTCTGGGGCACTCCGCGCTGGGCCGCGTCCGAGCACATCCAGCATGCGCTGCATGAGGCCCACAATCACGATGACGATCATCATGCCCACGAAGCCCACCATGCGGACGCGCACGCCGCTCCCGCCCCGATGGCCGAGGCGCAGGGGCATGAGCCGTCGGAGCACGGCCCCTCGCAGCAGGACATTCCGGCGGGCACCGGCGGCTACCATCCGCACGAGAGTCCGTTGCCGATGCTGATCCCGCTGATCGTGCTGTCGATCGGTGCCATCGCCGCCGGCTTCGTATTCCAGGGCTATTTCATCGAGCCGACCTCGGGCGAGACCTATTGGAAGGGCGTCATCGCCTTCCGCGAGAACCTCATGCACGCGATGCACGGCGTCCCGGTGCCGATCAAGCTGGGCGCGACAATCGCGATGCTGCTTGGCCTCGTCACCGCTTGGTACGCCTATATCCGCGCGCCGCGGTTCCCGGCCAGCGTGGCGGACCACTTCCGGGTCCTGTATCGTTTCCTGCTTCACAAATATTATTTCGACGAGCTCTACCACCTGCTCTTCGTCCGCCCCGCCTTCGCGATCGGCCGCCTGCTCTGGCATCGCGGTGACGAGAAGACGATCGACCGTTTCGGGCCGAACGGCTCGGCCTGGTTGGTACAGGTGGGCAGCCGCCTCGCGGGCCGTCTTCAGACCGGATATGTCTATACCTATGCCTTCGTCATGCTGATCGGCCTGACCGCCGCCGTCACCTGGGCGATCAGCCAGTGACCGGCCTTCCCATCCTGTCGATCATGCTGGTGATCCCCGCGATCGGGGCGCTCGCCTGCCTGTTCGTGCCGGCGCAGACCGCGCGGATGATCGCGCTGGCGGCGACGTTGGTCGATCTGGTGCTCGGCATCGTCCTGTGGGCCCATTTCGACATCGGCGGCGCCCAGTGGCAGTTCGTCGAATACAGCCCCGTCTTCGGCCGCTTCGCCTGGGCGCTGGGCATCGACGGCTTCGCGCTGATGCTGATCATGCTTAGCGTGTTCCTGATGCCGATCTGCATCGGCGCGAGCTGGCGATCGGTGACGACCCGCGTGTCCGAGTACATGGCGATGTTCCTGTTCACGGAGGTGCTGATGCTCGGCACCTTCGCGGCGCAGGACCTGTTCCTGTTCTACGTCTTCTTCGAAGCCGGCCTGATCCCGATGTTCCTGATCATCGGCATCTGGGGGGGCGTGAACCGCATCTACGCCAGCTACAAGTTCTTCCTCTACACGCTGCTCGGCTCGCTGCTCATGCTCGTCGCGATGCTCTACATGGCGCGCGAGGCGGGGACGACGAGCATCCCGGCGCTGCAGGCGTTTAACTTCGATCCGCATGTGCAGACCTGGCTGTGGCTGGCTTTCTTCGCTTCGTTCGCGGTCAAGATGCCGATGTGGCCGGTTCATACCTGGCTGCCCGACGCGCACGTCCAGGCGCCGACGGCGGGTTCTGTGATCCTGGCGGGCGTGCTGCTGAAGCTCGGCGGCTACGGCTTCCTTCGCTTTTCGCTGCCGATGTTCCCCGAAGCGTCGGGCCAGCTCACCTGGCTGATCTTCGCGCTGTCGGCGATCGCGGTGATCTACACCAGTCTGGTCGCGCTGGTGCAGGCGGACATGAAGAAGCTGATCGCCTATTCGTCGGTCGCGCACATGGCGATCGTCACCATCGGCCTCTACGCCTTCAACCGGCAGGGGATCGAGGGCGCGATGATCATGATGCTCAGCCACGGGCTCGTATCCGGCGCGTTGTTCCTGTGCGTGGGCGTGATCTACGATCGGCTCCATACCCGCGAGATCGCGCGCTACGGCGGCCTTTCGATCAACATGCCGCGCTATGCCCTGTTCTTCCTGCTGTTCACCATGGCCTCCATCGGCCTGCCGGGCACCAGCGGCTTCGTCGCCGAGTTCATGTCGCTGATGGGCACTTATCAGATCTCCACCTGGACGGCGCTTCTGTGCACCACCAGCATCATCCTGGGCGCCGCATACATGCTCTACCTCTACCGCCGCGTCGCTTATGGCGAGATCAAGTCTGACGAAGTCCGCGGAATGGCCGATCTTTCCGGCCGTGAACTCTGGCTGCTCGCGCCCGTCGCGGCAGTGGTGCTGTGGATGGGCGTCTACCCGGAGAGCTTTCTGGCCCCGATGCGCAAGGACGTGACCACGTTGCTGGCACGGATCGATCGGGCGGCTCCGGCGGACGACTCTCGGCCGGGCAATGTCGTGGCGGGCCGCGTCCAGCCTGCACCTGCTCAGCTGGCGGAGGCGCGCTGATGGACTTTGCAGCCAATTTCGCGATGGTGCTTCCTGAGGAAGTGTTGTCTCTCGGTGCGATCCTGCTGATGCTCGTCTCCGCCTGGGGTGGGCCCAAGTCGACGCGCGCTGTGTCGATCGCGGCTGTGTTCGTGCTGGTCGGTGCCGGCATCGCGCTGGTTGGCCCTGCTTCCTATGGCGGCTCCGCATTTGGCGGCCTCTATCGTGCGGACGGGTTTGCGGCATTCGCTAAGGTGCTGATCTTCGTCGCCGCGGCAGTGGCCATCATCATGGCGCCCGACTTTTTCAAGCGCACCTCGGGCGACGATCTCCACCCGGAGTACCCGGTCCTGATCCTACTTTCGACCGCGGGCATGGGCATGATGGTATCCGCGTCTGACCTGCTGACGCTCTATGTCGGACTGGAGTTGCAGAGCCTGTCTGCTTACGTGCTGGCAAGCTTCATGCGGCGCGACACCCGATCGGCCGAGGCGGGCCTTAAGTATTTCGTGCTCGGCGCGCTGGCGAGCGGCATCCTGCTTTATGGCATCAGCCTGGTTTACGGCTTCACCGGCACGACACTGTTCGGCGACATCGCGCAGGCCTATGCCGGCCCCCGCTCGCTCGGATTGCTGTTCGGTCTGGTGTTCGTGTTCGCCGGGATTGCATTCAAGATGTCGGCGGTGCCGTTCCACATGTGGACGCCTGACGTGTACGAGGGCGCGCCGACCCCGGTCACCGCCTTCTTCGCGTCGGCGCCGAAGGTTGCGGCCATGGCGCTGGCGGTGCGCGTCGCCGTCGTCGCGATGGGGCCGGCCGTTGACCAGTGGCGCCAGATCGTGATCTTCGCCGCGCTCGCCTCCATCGTACTCGGTGCAGTGGCTGCGATCGGTCAGACCAACATCAAGCGCCTGCTTGCCTACTCGTCGATCAACAACGTGGGCTTTGCGCTGATCGGCCTCGCTGCCGGTACGCGCGAAGGCGTGGCCGGCGTGTTGACCTACATGACGATCTACATCGCCATGACGCTAGGTTCGTTCCTGGTGGTGCTGCAGATGCGCAACGCCGCAGGCGAGCCGGTTGAAGAGGTGACGAGCCTCGCCGGCCTGTCGCGCACCCGGCCCGGGTTGGCGCTGGCGCTGGCGATCTTCATGTTCTCGCTGGCCGGTATTCCGCCGTTGTTCGGCTTCTGGGCGAAGTTCGCTGTGTTCGATGCCGCGGTGGCGGCCGGACTGTTCCCACTCGCCGCGATTGGTATCGCGGCATCGGTGATCGGCGCCTATTACTACCTGCGCGTCGTCAAGATCATGTATTTCGACGAGCCGGCACCCGCCTTCGCACCGATGGACAACCCGGTGGAGGGCGGCCTCATCGCGCTGACCGCCGCCTTCGTGTCGCCGCTCGGTTATTTCGCGATCCCCGCACTCGGCGCCTGGACGATGGCGGCGGCGCGCGCCCTGTTCTGAGCGTATACGCTGGCTGTGATCCGCACCGTCTGGGAGACGGGGTCGACCAACGCCGACATGCTCGCGCTGGCGCGCACTGGCATGGGGGAGGGCCTCTGGCTGCGGGCGGAGCGGCAGACCGCCGGACGGGGCCGGCAGGGCAGGGCGTGGAGTTCGCCGACCGGTAATTTCTCCGGCAGCACGCTGGTTCGATTGCGCCCGGCTGATCCAGGCGCGGCATCGCTCGCGCTGGTCGCGGGCGTCGCACTGCACGAGGCAGTGGCCGCGTTCCACCCCGCGCCGGACCTGCAGCTGAAATGGCCCAACGACCTGCTTCTTACCGGCGCCAAGCTCGCGGGCATCCTGCTCGAGCGGGCGGACGACGCGGTGGTGGTCGGGATGGGGGTCAACCTCGCGCATCATCCGGACCTTCCTGAACGGTCGACGACCAGCGTCGCGGCACAAGGCACACCGACAGCGGCGGAGCCGTTCGCGGAAGCGCTGGCAGACGCCTTCGGGCGTTGGCTCGACCGCTGGCGCGGCGAGGGACTGGCGCCGGTGCGGGCACGGTGGCTGGACCGAGCACATCCTCTCGGCACCCCGCTCACCGCCCGGCTGCCCGATGGCGCCAGCATGGAGGGTCTGTTCGACGGGCTGGACGCTGATGGCGCGCTGATCCTGCGCTTGGCCTCGGGCGAGCGGCGTGTCATCCACGCCGGCGACGTCTTTCTTCTGTGACGGAGCCTCGCATGCTGCTCGCGATCGATGCCGGCAACACCAACGTCGTGTTCGCGCTGGTAGCAGGCGACGGCAGCCGCGCGATCAAGGCACGCTGGCGGATCGCCACCGACCCTCGCCGAACCGCGGACGAATATGCGGTGTGGCTGAGCCAGCTCCTCCATTTAGCGGGGTTCGACCGCAGCCATGTCTCGGCCGTGATCATCGCCACCGTGGTGCCGCGGGCGCTCCACAATCTGCAGGTCCTCGCGAGCAAATATTTCGGCACCGAAGCGCTGGTCGCGGGCAAGTCTCCGGTGGAATGGGGTATGGTGATCGATGTCGACGAGCCGCAGTCGCTCGGTGCGGATCGCGCCGTCAACACCATCGCCGCGCATGCGCTGCATCCCGGTGACCTCGTCGTCATCGACTTCGGCACGGCGACGACGCTGGACGTCAGCGACTATCGGGGCGCGTACAAGGGCGGGATCATCGCGCCTGGCATCAACCTTTCGCTTGACGCACTCGTCACCGCCGCCGCGAAGCTGCCGCGTATCGCGATCGAGGCTCCCGCGACGGAGAGCGTCGTCGGGCGCAACACCGTCGATCAGATGCATATCGGCATCTTCTGGGGCTATGTCGCCATGATCGAAGGCTTGGTCGCGCGCCTGAAGGCGCAGGTCGGGCGACCGGTAACGGTGATCGCGACTGGCGGCCTCGCTACATTGTTCGAGCAGCACACATCCGTGTTCGACGTGATCGAGCCAGACCTCACGGTGCAGGGGCTGGCGATGATGTGGGAGCGCGCCCATATAGCGCAGTGACTACGCCCGCGCCGTATCCTGGCCTGCGGGCGCTACCTGATTTTCCGAAAGAACAGAATGACACCCAAGAACGAACTCCTTTTCACTGCTCTCGGCGGCTCCGGCGAGATCGGCATGAACGTCAATCTCTATGGCACGCAGGGCAAGTGGCTGATGGTCGATTGCGGCATCACCTTTGCCGATCCCGGCTACCCGGGCATCGATGTGATCCTGCCCGACCTCCAGTTCATCGAGGATCGCATCGACGATCTCGTCGGCATCGTTCTCACCCATGGCCATGAAGACCACATCGGCGCGCTGCCATATCTCGCCGAGGATCTCGGCGTGCCGCTGTACGCGACGCCGTTCACGGCTGGGCTGATCCGCGGCAAGCTGGAGGAAGAGGGTATCGCCGGCCGCGTCACTCTGCGCATTGTCGAGCCCGGCCAGGCGACTACGCTCGGCCCGTTCGGGGTGACTTTCGTGCCGCTGTCGCACTCGATTCCCGAGGCCAATGGGCTGCTGATCGAAACCGATGCGGCGAAGGTATTCCATACCGGAGACTGGAAGCTCGACGCCGCGCCGATCCTCGGTAACCCCGCCACCGCTGAGCAACTCGCGGCCATCGGTGATGGCGGCATCGACGTGCTGGTGTGCGATTCGACCAACGTGTTCAACGCCGAGGCCTCCGGCTCGGAAAGCGACGTGCGCCGCGGGATCGCCGAGGCGGTGGCCAAGGCGAAAGGGCGCGTGGTGGTCACCACCTTCGCCTCCAACGCGGCGCGCCTCCATACGTTGGGCGAAGTCGCGCGGGAGACCGGGCGCAAGCTGTGCGTCACCGGCCGCTCGCTCGATCGCATCCTGCGCGTCGCCCGGGCGTGCGGTTACCTCAAGGATTTCCCCGAGACGGTGGACGTCGATACGGCCATGCGTCTGCCGCGCGATCGCGTGCTGATCGTTGCCACGGGCGGGCAGGGCGAGCCGCGCGCGGCGCTGGCGCGGATCGCCGACGGCAGCCACCAGATCGCGCTGGAGGCGGGCGACACCGTCATCTTCTCGTCCAAGCAGATCCCCGGCAACGAGGTCGCGATCGGCCGCATTCAGAACATCCTGGCGGGTCGCGGCGTCGAAATGGTCACCGAGCGGCAGGCGCACGTCCATGTCTCCGGCCACCCCGGCCGCCCCGAGCTCAAGGCCATGTACGGCTGGATCAAGCCCGACCTGCTGATCCCCGTTCACGGCGAGATGCGCCACCTGATGGAGCAGGCCCGCTTCGGTCTGGCGGAGGGGATCGGCCAGGCGTTGGTCCAGACGGACGGCGATATCGTCCGCCTCGCTCCGGGGCCGGCAAAGAAGATCGGTGACGCGCCCGTAGGACGGCTGGTGCTGGACGGCGACGTCATTCTCCCGTCCGACGGGGCGACGATCAACGAGCGCCGCAAGATCGCGGTCAATGGCCAGATTTCGGTCGCCGTGGCGGTTGGGCGCGACGGGCGCCAGATCGGCGAACCGCAGGTGCGCATCGAGGGCGTGCCGGTGGAAGATGAGCGTGGGGCGTTTATCGCGGACGCGGTGGCGGCGGCGGCGGGCGCGGTGCGCAAGGCTGGCCGCAACGGTCGTGCCAAGCTGCGCGAGGACATAAGGCTCGCGGTGCGCCACGTCGCGACGCGGTGGACCGGCAAGAAGCCGATCGTCGACGTGCTGTTGATCGAAGCGTAAGGTCGTGCGCTGGACCTCGGCGCTTGCGATCTACGTCCTGTTCTGGGCGTTTTCAGTGTTCCTGGTGCTGCCTTGGGGGGTGCGCACCACGCACGAAGCCGGCGGTGACTACGTGGCCGGCCAGGCGGAGAGCGCGCCGCACGACTTTCGCGTCGGGCGGCTCGCCGTCCGCGTGACGGTCGTCGCGACCGTGCTGTTCGCCCTGTTTCAGCTCAATTACCATTTCGGCTGGGTCACGCCCGCGGCGGTGAACCTGTTCACGCACAACGCTGCCGGGATATAGGCGGGGCAGGCAACCGCCGGAGCACGGACCCGGCAATCTCTACCACCCGTGCTGAGCGCAGTCGAAGCACCAGTCCGGGTGGCATGGCGTTCGACTGCGCTGCCGGGTCGGCCATCGGGCCGCGCGGCCCGACGGAACCGCTCTAGCGCAGCCGCTCGATCGCCTGGGCGAGCGCGACGTAGAGCTTGCCCATGTCGGACGACAGCAGGGTGACGCCGAGCGGCGAACCGTCGCGCTCGGTGAGCACGGACCGCAGCATCGCCTCGAAGTCATGGATGTAGCGGTTGACCAGCTCCCGGAAACCGTCCTGCTCGTCATAGAGCTGCGCGACGTTGCGCGCCGTCGCGCCGTCGATGATGCGCACCGCGCGGCGGGTGAAGACGCCGTTGTCGCCCTTCATGTACGCCGCCCATGCGGTATCCGGCACATCCGGCGCGAAGGCCTTGGTGATGTCGATCGACGCCGCATTGAGCGCATCGATCAGCGGCGCGACGCGGCGCGACAGCGTGTCGCGTTCGGCCGCTTCACGCTCGGCGCGCTGCTGCCCGATCTTCGCCTCGACCGAGTCGGCCTGCGCAAGCAGCGTCTCGACCTGTCCGGCCAGCGTTTGCGTCGCTCGGGTGGCGGCGCTGACCGCCTGTTCGGTGGCGTGGTTGAGGCTCTCGACGTGGGTCTTCACCATGTCGCTGGTCGCACGGCGCATCGCGTCGGCGCTGGCGTCGTGGAGCCGCTCGGCGGCCTCCGGGATCACCGTCGACAACGTTTCGCGCGCCTGATCGGCGGCGGCTTCGGCGGTCTCGCGGACGCGGTGCAGCGCCTCGGTCAGCCGCGGTGCAGCAACGTCCGCCAAGCTGTTGGTCCGGTCGATCGTCCCGTCTATCGCCTGCGCGAGCGCGTCCGCCTGGGTGCGCCCGGCGGCGAGCGCATCGTTGAGCGTCGCCGACAGGTGCTCGAACGTACGCCTTTGTTCGGCGACGACGCCGGCGACCGCCTCGATCGTGTCGTGCGTGCTTTCAGCCGCAGAGACGAGCGCGAGCAACTCGGGCTTGATCTGCGCCACTGCGCCCTTGCTGTGGGCGATACGCACGTCGAGCCGTCCGAGCGCCTCGGGCAAGGTTTCGTCGATCTCGCGGGTCGCAGCGTCGAGTGCGATCAGCAGCGATTCGGTCGTGACGATGGTCCGCGTCGCCAGCGTTTCGCCCGCCTCCAGCGAGCGCCCCATCGCATCGGCCGAGGTGCCGAGCGCATTGATCGAATCGGCGAGCATCTGCGTCCGCTCGGTGCCGCGACTGTGCAGCGCGCTCATCTGTTCCTCGACGCGGGCGATGCCGCCTTCCACCGTGGCGACGAAGGTGTCGCCGACGTGGCGTTGCTCGTCGAGCCGCGCGGCCATGCGGTCGATCGCCGCCTCGACGCTGGCAATGCGGGCTGCGAGTGCCTCGGCGCTGTCGCGCGCGGCGCTGTCGAGCGCCGCCTGATTGGCGCTGACCATCGCCAGCATCGCGTCGCCTTGTGCGGCGATGCCCTTGCGTGCCTCGTCAACCGCGTCGGCGGTGCGGCCGAGCAGGGCATCGACGGCATCGGACATCACGCCGGTGACGGCTTCCAGCCGCGCGCCGGCAGTCTCGCTCGTGGCTTCCATGCGGTTGATGTGAGCGGCAAGCCGCGTCGCGGCGCCTCCTGCGACAGCGTCCGCTTCGCGCCCACGCTCCGACAGTGCGACCAGCTGCGCATCGAGCGATGCTGCGTGTTCGCCTGCCGAAAGGCCCGTGCGTTCGAGTAACCGCGTCACCTCCTCGGTGTCGCTGCGCGCGCGCGGCAGCGAGGCGAGCAGGATCTCGACGCTGGCCTGCGCGCCGCTCGCCGCTTCGGAGAGTCGGTGGGCGTGGTTGCTGGCATCCGCGACCTCGCCGGCGAAGCTGCGGCCGATCGTGCCGAGCCGTTCGTTCGCGGTGTCGCCCAGCGCCATCAGCTGCGTCAGTTGCTCGGAGAGCTGTGCCCGGTTGGCATCCAGCGCGCTGCCGATCACCGCCACCGTGCGCTCCAGGCTTGCCGCTTCCGCGCGGAGCGACGCCGCCGTGTCCGCGAAGCGCCGCGCCTCCGCCCGGCTGGTGCGCATGGCGAGCAGCCATACGATACCGATCAGCGCCGGTACGGTCGCAAGCGCGGCGACCAGTTCGGTCAACCCGACCGGGTCGAGCGTCGAAAGCGAGCCGCGCACCATCCACAGCATGCCGCCGAGCCACGCCGCCGACGCGACCAGCGCCAGCGCGCCTGCCGCCGACCGGCGCCGAGGAGCAGGTTCCGTCGTCCCGAAATCGAACACGTCACCGAGGCTGGAGGGCGGCGCCTCGACGACCTCCTCCACCTCGCCCGAACCGGCACGCGCTTGGTCGGCACGCATTTCCACGATCATAGAACCCCCTTTGCGGAAGCGGGTTTACCACGAAACGGGGCCGTACAAAGCCGAATAGCGTAACGCCTTCTTAAGCCTGCGCTTGATACGCAGCGGCATGGCCTATGATCCCGGTGCAATCGATGCGACACTCGCCGCTGCGGTCGGCGACGAGCCGGCACTCATCGCGGAGTTGCGCCTCGCCTTCAGCGAAAGCGTCGAGCGCAGCCTGGCCCTGCTGGAAGAAGCCGGGGACCCCGATGGCTGGCGCGCGGCCGCGTGGCGGCTAAAGGGGTTGTCCGCGAGTTTCGGCGCGGTTCGGCTGATGGCGCTCGCCACCCAGGCAGCCGAAGGCGAGCCGCTCGACAAGGCGATGGTCGCCAAGTTGCGGCGAGCCGCCACGCGCCTGTAGCGCCAGGCTTTGCATCGGCGGCGCCCGCCGCCTAACACGCGGCGATGCTCGCCGGCCTGCTCTTCGCCACGCATGACGCCGACGACCGGCCCGACCGCCTGACCGCGACGCTGCCATTCGGTGGCGCGACGCTGATCGAATACCAGGCGCGGCAGCTGATCGCGGCCGGCGCTTCGCAGATCATCGTCCTCGTCGCGCGCCTGACACCCGAACTCATGGGCGCGCTCAACCGCATCAGCCGCCGCGGCGTCGCCGTGGATCCGGTGCGCGACGCCAGCGAGGCCGCTGGCAAGCTGCATCCGCTCGCCCGCGTGGTGATGCTCGCCGACGGCCTTGTCGCCACCCAGCCGACGGTGACCGCGCTCGCGGGAGAGGGCGGTGACGCCCTGCTGGTGACAAGCGGACAGGATGCGCCGAGCAGCTTCGAGCGGGTCGGCGGCGGCATGGCCTGGGCGGGCGTCGCGCGGCTGGACGCGCGCCGAATCGTGGAGCTCGCCGCGATGCCGCCCGACTACGATCCGCAATCGACGCTGGTACGCGTCGCCGACGCGGCAGGGGCGACGCACGTGCCCTTGCCCGACGCTGCGCTCCGCGATGGCCACGGCATCGACCATGCCAGCCACGCACTCGACTGGCGCGGCCGGCGTGTGGTCGCGGCAACCGTGTCGGCCCGGCGCGGCTGGTTCGACCGGCTGGTCGTCGCCAGGCTCGCAAGGCTGGTGGTCCCGGCGCTGGTCGCGCGCTCGGTGCCGGGCGTTGTGGTCGCGGCGGCGGCAGGTACCGTTGGTGCGCTCGGCGCTGCGGCCGTGATGCTGGGCTGGGTGCGGCTGGGCTTGATGCTCGGGGTGATAAGCGCGCTCGGCTTTGCGGTGGGGGCGGCGCTCGGGAGCCTGCGCGACGAGCCTGGTATCGCCAAGGTCCACGATTGGGGCGTCGCGCTGGTGCCGGCCGTGATGGTGCTGCTGCTCGCCCGCGCGATCAGCGGCGCGACTGGTGACGGCGCCGCATGGGGAGTCGCGGCCGCGTTGCTAGCCAACGCCGCGCTGGCGGAGCGGGCGATGCGCCAGCGCGAGGGTTGGTGGGGCAGCCCTCCGGCCTATCTGCTGGTCGCAACGGTGCTGGCATGGCTGAGCCTGCCTCTCGCGGGGCTTGTCTTGGCCTCCATCTATGCAACGCTCACGCTCGGCGCCGCCATCGAGGCGCTTCGCCGCTAGCCTTAGCGCGTATTTAACGACGGGGACCTAAGAGAGGCGCCATGTCCGCCAGCTCTTCCAAGCAGAACAGCGCCGCCCTGCGCGCGGCTGCCTCCGAGGCGGCGGCCGGCGCGCGTCTTCACGCCACAATCGCGGACGTCTTCCTGCCGGAGGAGTCCCGGCTCGACGAGCGGACCCGGTTGCAGCTCAAGAACACCCTCGATGGCGTGGTAGGCGCGGTCGAAGCCGACGTCCGCCGCCATGCCGCACGCCTGCTCGCCGAGCGTGGCGCCGTCCGCAAGGCGGAGATGCTGCTCGACGAACGGCCTGGCGTGTTCGCGCGCCTGATGCGATCGGGTCTGCTGCGCGATGCCGAGCTGATGGAGGAGCTGATCGGCCGCGTGCGCTACGATCTGATCGCCGACGCGCTTCCCGTTTCGCTGGAGCGACCCGAGGCAGCGAGCCTCCTCGTCCGCCTCGGCGAGGTCCCCGACAGCGTCATCGCCACTGCCGCCACCGCCCTGCTCGTGCAGGAGAATTGTCACGCAGACGCGCGTGAGGGGAGGGGCGCGCCCGGAAGCGAACTCCCGGCCGAACTCCATCACCGCCTCGTTTGGTGGGTGGCGGCGGCGCTGCGCGAAAGCGGCGACACCGATCCGGACATCGACCGTGCGATCGGCGAAGCCGCGCTCCGCTCGCTGGCAGCGCACGACGAAAGCGAGCGAGTCGAGGCCGTTGCGGCGCGTCTCGCCGCTGCCATCGATCCGTTGCCGGGCGAAGTGCCCGCTTTGCTCGCAGAGGCGATCGGCGACCGGCGGCTGTCGCTGTTCATCGCGGTGCTCGCGCGTGCACTCGACATGGATGGCGACGCCGCCCGCGCGCTGGTGATCGAGCCAAACGGCGAGCGGCTGTGGCCGGCCCTTCGCGCCGCGGGGCTGGAGCGCGATGCCATTGCCCGGATCGCGCTGGCGCTCGCCGAAGCGGACCCGCAGCGCGACATCGAACGCTTTGCCTACGAGCTCGACGATATTGCCGCGATCGACCCCGCCACCGCGCGTGCCGAGCTTGCGCCGCTGTCGTTGCCGCGCAGCTTTCGCGCAGCGATCCGCGCCCTTGCCCGATCGGGGCGGGAATGAACGCGCCGGAGATGGAGGCCCACGCCACCATAGCTCACGCCACGCTGGATGCGGCAGGGCGGTTGCTCACGGCGGAGTTCCCGTTGCTGGAGCTCAACGCGCGTGCGGGCGGTGCCATCGGACGGCCGCTAGCGCTGGCACCGCTGGCAACGGTGGCGCGGCTCGCCGCGCGGCTCGGGATCGTGGTCTCGCGCGGCGTGGTCGTCGCGGACGAAGAGGCGGACCTTGAGCTATGGGTGCGGGCACAGCCCGACGGCGCCGGCGTACGGCTCGCGATCAGCGGCTGGCGCGAGCGCAATCCGTGGCAACCTCAAACAGCCGATGCGGGCGCGGAAACCGACTTCCTGCGCGCCGATGCCGACTGGCATTGGGAAACCGACGCGGGGCTGCGGCTGACGCGCGTCTCGATCGAGGCGGGGCGGAGCCATGGGTTCGACGCCATCGCCCTGCTCGGGGAGCCGATCACCAGCCTCTTCGTGCTCGACGCGAGTGAGGGCGGGACCCCGCTGGTGGAAGCGCTGGCCCGGCGCGAACCCCTTGCCGCTCAGCGCGCGCATCTGCGGGGCGATGGCACCACCGTGATCCTGGCGGCGACCGTGCGCCGGGACGCCGCGGGGCGGTTCGGCGGCTTCATCGGGACCGCGCGAGCCGTCGACGCCGATGATCGCGAGCCGCCGGCGCTTGCGGAGGAGTTCACCAGCGGCTTGGACAAGGCATTGCGCCGGCCACTGGCGCAGATCATCGCCAACGCCGACAGCATCAATGCGGCGACCGATGGGCCGGTGCCG
>Ga0210040_10001585_pt1 | contig 33976 bp, 32 predicted proteins | sample CryGeyCG12114_NA_FD_185462 | JGI IMG/M metagenome (GOLD analysis project Ga0210040, IMG submission 185462) | Groundwater microbial communities from aquifer - Crystal Geyser CG19_WC_8/21/14_NA (SPAdes) (version 2) | ecosystem: Environmental > Aquatic > Deep subsurface > Groundwater | place: USA...
GTTGATGATGTCCGCTGCCACCAGAAACTCGAGGCCAAGCAGGATGGACCGGCCGAGATTGGAGCGGAAATCCGCCACCATCGACTCGCGCGACCCCGTAGTTTTCAGCATGCGCACCAGGAACAATCCCAGCGCCCCGAACGAGCCGATCACGATGATGGACGTGCCCACGATCTCGACGATGCGGGTGACCAGGTGGATCCAGTTCAGTTCGTTCATTTCCGCCCCTCTCCTGGCATTTTATGGGCGCGCTTCTATGTCGACGCGGTCCTGTTCGCCCGCACCCCCGCGCGCATGATCACGAATGCGGCGCTCGATCGGCGCACCGATCAGCAGGATGAGCATGGCAAGCGCCACCCCGCCGCCGATCAACGGCCAGATGGCCAGGGCCGCCGCGGCACCCACTGCCGCAGAAACCCAGATGCTGGCGGCCGTCGCCAGACCATGGACCTGATTGCCGCTTGCGCCATGGAGCAGTGCGCCCGCGCCGATGAAACCGACGCCGGAAAGCACGCCTTGCACGACCCTTCCGGCTGCATCGGCGTTGACCTCCGGCAGTCCGCTATGGACGATGGCCTGCACCGCGATGCAGCTCGCCAGACCCACGAGGCTCAATGTCCTGAACCCCATGATCGCGCGATTCTGACGTGATCGCTCCCAACCCAGCATCGCGCCCGCAATCGTGGCGACGAGCATGCGGGCCACCATGTCGATCCAGTCAGCCGTCACTGCTACGCCCGCTTCCTTCGACGATCGAACACGAGCCTGCCGCATGGGCCACACCAGCCGCTAGATGCCGAATGGCCTGGAGAGCGGATGGTGTGGAGCATGGGGCAATCCTGACGGGTCGAAACTGCTCGGGCCTAGCTATGCCTCGGCGGAAGTCTGGCAGCTGGCTCAACGGCTTGAACGGCAGAATTGATGATATCGTTCCGCCTGCCGTCGCCCTCCCGCCGTTCGCCTCGATGCGCGGCAAACAATCCGCCGCTCGCCTCTTCCTCCGCCGCGTGCGTTTTGCTGGCGCCTGGGCTAGAGATGCTCCCGACATTTCGGCGAAGGGGCGAAGATGCGGATCGCGGTTCTGACATTCGATGGGTTTAACGAACTGGACTCGTTCGTCGCCGCCGCAATCCTCAATCGCATGAAAGCGCATGGCTGGGCAGCCTACATCACCTCTCCCAGTGAACAGGTTGCATCCATGAACGGCGTTACCGTCTTGCGCCAGAAGCCGCTGGAGTTTGCCGAAGAGGCGGATGCAGTGCTGATCGGCAGCGGGATCAGGACCCGCGAGATCGCTGCGGACGAGGATCTGCTGCGCCGCATCCGGCTCGACCCGGCGCGCCAGCTGATCGGGGCGCAATGTTCAGGAACACTGTTGCTGGCGAAGCTCGGGCTGCTGGGCGATCTGCCCGCCTGCACCGATCTGACGAGCAAGCCCTGGGTCATCGAAGCGGGCGTGAAGGTGATCGATGCGCCCTTCGTGGCGCATGGAAACCTCGCCACGGCGGGCGGCTGCCTCGCCTCACAATATCTGGCGGCATGGATGATCGCGCGCGGCGCATCCTTGCGCGCTGCAGAGGAAGCCATCCACTATGTCGCGCCGGTGGGGGAGAAGGCGCTCTATGTGGACCAGGCGATGAAGGTGGTCTCCCCTTTCATTGCCCAGCGTAGCGCTTTTGCGGCCTAATCGGGTGCGAAACAGATAGCGGCGCGACGTCGGAAGGTTGGTGTTTGTTGACGAAACACATCCGAGAGGAGCTGTTCAGAGCAGGTCGGCGGAGGAGCGAAAGCGCGCGGTTCCGGCCTCGCGCTGGCGGCGCAACTCGGCTTTGAGCTTGGCAGGATGGGCGGCAAAGACGAAGCCGAAACTCACGCCGCCTTCCTTGCCGATCGTGGCATGATGGAGCCGGTGCGCCTGCACCAGCCGCTTGGCGTATCCGTTGCGCGGTACCCAGGCGAAATAGCGCTGGTGGACGAGGCCGTCATGGATCAGCGTGTAGATGATGCCGTAGCCAAGAACGCCAAGGCCGATCCAGGTGCCTGGCCACCAGGCCCGCTCGCCCATCACCCAGGTGGAGCCGAGCGCGAACATCGCGATGCTCACCGCCGCGCCGACGAGGCCGAACAGGTCGTTCTTCTCGAGCAGGCGATCGTGCGGCTCGTGATGGTCCCGGTGCCAGCCCCAGCCAAAGCCGTGCATGATGTATTTGTGGCTCGCCCAGGCGATCCACTCCATCGCCAGCATGGTGGCGAGCACGATCAGCAGCGGAACGAGGACGGACATGGACGCCATATAGGCGCCGCCCGCCTCCTGGCAAAGCGCCAGTGGCCAAGCGCCAGTGCTAAGAGCCTAGCCCGCGGTCCGGTCGGGTCCGGGCGCAAGGCCGAAGCAGGCATGCGCCATGCCCCGGTCGATCCGCGCCGGGCGCAGCGTCGTCGCGTCCACGCAGGCCCACATGCTGTTCACCTCCGCCAGCACCTCCTCCCCGCGGGCGATGATCGTGCGGTAACAGGCGCGCGCGCCTGCCACCCGCTCCAGCACCACGCGTGCGAACACATCGTCCTTGAGGAAAGCGGGCTTCCGATAAGTGATCTCATGCCGGAGCGCGACCCAGGCATGCTTTGCCACCGCATCGGCGGGCGCGAGCTTGCGCCAGTGGCTGAGCACCGCATCCTGCACCCAGCCCAAGTAGCGGGCATTGTTGACATGACCCATGAAGTCGATGTCTTCAGGCATGATCCGGATGGGAATCAGGTGCGGCTTGGCTGACATGAATGTCAATTACTCGCCAATTGTTTCCTTTCCAAGGCATGGCAGCACGGATATTCGCCGCCACCTTGCCTGTGCCCATTAAGAACGCCAGATTGCCATGATGATCACGCCACGCACTTTGTACGAGAAGATCTGGGACGCGCACGTGATCGAGCGGCGCGATGATGGCACATGCCTGATCTTCATAGATCGCCATCTGGTCCACGAAGTCACCAGCCCACAGGCCTTCGAGGCGCTGCGACTCGCCGGGCGCGCAGTCCGTCGCCCAGAGCTCACGCTGGCCGTGCCCGATCACAATCTGCCCACCACCGCGCGGCTGGATGCCTCCGGCCAGCGGCTGCCCATCGAAGACCGGCAAAGCGCCCAGCAGCTTATGGCGCTGGAAAAGAATGTCTCCCAGTTCGGCATCCGCTATTTCGGGGCGACGGCGCGCGAGCAGGGCATCGTCCATGTCGTGGGCCCCGAGCAGGGTTTCTCGCTACCGGGCACCACGATCGTCTGCGGCGATTCGCACACGGCCGCGCATGGCGGCGTCGGCGCGCTCGCCTTCGGAATCGGCACGAGCGAGGTGGAGCACGTGCTCGCGACGCAGACGCTGCTGCTCAAGCAATCGAAGACGATGGAAGTGCGCGTCAACGGCGCGCTTGCACCGGGCGTCACCGCCAAGGACCTGATCCTGCACATTATCGGCGTGATCGGCACGGCGGGCGGCACCGGCCACGTGATCGAATATCGCGGGCAGGTGTTCGAGCAGATGAGCGTCGAAGGGCGGCTCACCGTGTGCAATATGAGCATCGAAGGCGGCGCGCGCGCGGGGCTGATCGCGCCCGACGAGACCACCTTTGCCTACCTCAAGGGGCGCCCGTTTGCCCCGCAAGGCGCGCAATGGGATGCGGCGGTGGATTACTGGCGCACGCTGCGCACCGACGAGGGCGCGCAGTTCGACAAATCCGTGGTGATCGACGCGACGACGATCGAGCCCACCGTCACCTGGGGCACGAGCCCCGAGGACGTGGTGGCGATCAGCGGCGCGGTGCCCGATCCCGCCAGCTTCGCCGATCCTTCCAAGCGCGAAGCCGCGCGCGCCAGCCTCGATTACATGGGCCTCACCCCCGGCCAGAAGATGGACGAGGTCGAGGTGCAGAACGTCTTCATCGGCAGCTGCACCAACAGCCGGATAGAGGATCTGCGCGAAGCGGCACGCGTGCTCGGCGGACGGCGCAAGGCACCGAACGTCAAATGGGCGATCGTGGTGCCGGGCTCCGGTCTTGTAAAGATGATGGCGGAGGCCGAGGGGCTGGACAAGGTGTTCACCGATGCAGGCCTGGAATGGCGCGAGCCGGGCTGTTCGGCATGCTTGGGCATGAACCCCGACAAAGTGCCGGCCGGCGAGCGCTGCGCCTCCACCTCCAATCGCAATTTCGTGGGCCGGCAGGGCCCCGGCGCGCGCACGCATCTGGTCAGCCCGGCGATGGCGGCCGCGGCTGCGGTGACCGGGCGGCTGACCGACGTGCGCGAGCTGGCGGACTGACATCGCGGGCTGAGATGGAGGCTGACTGAGCGGGCTGACTGGGCGGGCTGACTGGCCGCTGCGCCGTGACCCGCTTGCAAGGCCACCGGGGCGGCCGCTTGCAGGCGGTGCCAAATGCCTGTCCTTGGTGAGACAAATGCATACTGGATCCGGCGATGCCTCGACGCGCAAAGCCTCCTTCGCGCCAGTCGTCGGGCCTGATACGCGCGTGCTCATCCTCGGCAGCCTGCCGGGCGAGAGATCGCTCGCGGCGCAGCAATATTACGCGCATCCGCAGAACCGCTTCTGGCATCTTATCGGCGAAGTGATCGGCACCAGCTTCGTGCCGCTCGCCTACCCCGCGCGGCTGGAGGCGCTGCTCGCTGCGAAGGTCGGCCTGTGGGATACCTTGGCCTCTGCCCGGCGCGAAGGGAGCCTCGACGCGGCGATCCGCGAGCCCGAGCACAATGCGCTGGCCGAGCTTGCCGGATCGCTCCGCGAATTGCGCGCCGTGGGGATGAACGGGGGAACGGCCACCAGGATCGGCACGCGGCTGCTCGCCGGCAGCGGGCTCGCGCTTGTCCCCCTGCCCTCCTCGAGCCCGGCCTATGCCGCCATGCCGCTCGCCGAGAAGGCCCGGCGCTGGTGCGGCCTGCGCACTTTCCTTAGCTGACGCTTGCCACATGTCGCGCGTGCGCGCATTGTTACGCGCATGAGCAAAGGCATTCCTTCAAGCCATGCGGCCATCGCCGGAGCGGTCGGCTCGGCGGCTCTCGGCGCCGCCCTGCTATATGTCTCGCGGCGCAAGGACAGGCACAAGCAGCCGACCGGGCCGCGCCCGCTGCCAAGCGGCGAACACCCGGAAACCGACTGATGGACGCTGTACGCCAGGTGGAGGGCCGCGCGATTCCGTTCGGCCGCAAGAATGTCGATACCGACCTCATCATCCCCGCCCGCTGGCTGAAGACCATCAGCCGCGAGGGATTGGGCGAAGGCGCGTTCGAGGCCGTGCGCGCCGAGCCCGGCAGCGTCTTCGACCGGCCTGAATTCGCCCGCGCCCCGATCCTCGTGGCGGGCGACAATTTCGGCTGCGGGTCGAGCCGCGAACATGCCGCCTGGGCCTTGCTCGACATGGGCGTGCGGGCGGTGATCGCGCCCAGTTTCTCCGACATCTTCGCCGGCAATGCCTTCAAGAACGGCATCCTTGCCGTGGTCCTGCCGCAGGAGGCGGTCGACCGGCTGCTCGAAGTGGCCGAGAGCGACCCGATCAGCATCGACTTGGAGAGCCAAACCGTCACCACGCGGTTCCAGGATCGCTTCACCTTCGAGATCGACCCGTTCCGCAAGAGCTGCCTGCTGGAAGGCCTCGACGAGGTGGGGCTGACCCTGGCGCAGAGCGATGCCATTGCGCGCTACGAGCAGGACCTTGTGGCCGACAAGCCCTGGCTGGCGCGCGGAACCGGGCTTGCCGCCTGACCGGACCTGCCGCTATTGCCGAACAATCACGCGAGGGCTCGAGACATGACCGATTTCAGAGATCGCCAGCGCGGCGAGGAAGCCAAATACGCGATGGACGCAGATACCGCCTTCCGCATCGCCGCGCGCCGCAACCGTCTGCTGGGCGAATGGGCCGCCGGGCTGATGAGCCTGACGCCCGAGGAGGCCGAGGCCTACAAGAAGGCGGTGGTGCAGGCCGATTTCGAGGAAGCGGGCGATGAGGATGTCATCCGCAAGCTGCTCGGCGACCTGACGCAGGCCGGATGCGAGATGGACGAGGCCACGGTGCGTGTTCAGCTGGACGAGAAATCCATCGAGGCCCGCCGCCAGTTCATGGGCGAAGCCTGATGGCGATGCCCGCTGGCGAGATCATGGCGCTCATCAAGGCCGCCCTCCCCGATGCGACCGTGGAAATCGAGGCGCTGGTGGATGACGGCGACCATTACCTGGCCCGCGTAAGCTCCACGGCATTTGCGGGCAAGAGCCGTGTCCAGCAGCACAAGATGGTCTACGACGCGCTGGGCGGGCGCATGGGCGGCGAGCTCCACGCCTTGCAACTCTCCACCTCGGTACCCAACTGACTGGCAACGAATAGCAAGCAAATCACGGGGTAAAGCCATGTCCGACGCCAAAGAGCGCATCTCCACGATCGTGAACGACAACGATGTCGTGTTGTTCATGAAGGGAACCCCGCTTTTCCCGCAATGCGGCTTCTCAAACCGCGCCATAGCCATACTCGACCATTGCGGCGTCGCCTTCGAAAGCGTCGACGTGCTGCAGGACATGGAAGTTCGCCAGGCCATCAAGTCCTATTCGGACTGGCCGACGATCCCCCAGCTCTACGTCAAGGGCGAGTTCGTGGGCGGCAGCGACATCATGATGGAGATGTACGAGGCCGGCGAGCTGCAGGAGCTGCTCAACGAGAAGCAGGTCGCCAAGGCGTCCTGATGCCGAACGGCGGCTGACTGGTCGGCCGCCGGTTTTTGTGCAGGATTTGCGGGGATCACGGCCTCCACAAGCCGTCTCCTCCCCCCATGCCCCCGGCCGATCCTGGCTCTTGTGCAGAGGCGGCGGCCGGGAATGGCAGATTTTCAGCCGTTTTGAATCCGGATCAGGCTCACCAGAGCCGGTGCGCAGCGCCTAGCGCGAGGCCGCGTTGAGACCGGAAGAAATGGCGCGCCTCGTCGAGCATGACTCGAACCAGTTGTTCAAGACTCTTGAGGACTGGAACCGCTGTCTGATCGACACTTCGCTCGGGCCGAGCCCCCCCTTGAGACCTCCGCCGGCGACTACCTTCTACCTGTAATCCCATCCTTTGCCCCGCAGCCTGCATCCCCCCGGATGCGGGCTGTCGTCGTTTAATCTCACTTTTCATCAGAACCATGTCAGACGAACGCTCCTCCAGGCGGCCAGCGCCATTCTCGCTGCGCCTGACGCCCGAGGAGCGTCTTCAGCTGGAGCGGGATGCCGGGCATCAATCTGTCTCCGCCTACATAAAATCTCGACTTTTGGCTGCCGTCCCGGTGCGGGCGCGTGGCCTGCATCCGGTCAAGGATCGTGCCGCGCTTGCGGAAGCCTTGGCCACACTTGGCCAGTCCCGCATCGCCAATAATCTCAACCAGCTCGCCCGCGCCGCCAATGTCGGCGCGCTTGACCTAACGCCGGAGCTGGAAGGCGAGCTGCATGAGGCCTGCGCCGCCGTTGCCGAGATGCGGGCTCTCTTGGTTCAGGCTGTTGGCCTGTCAGAGGGTCGGTCATGATCCTCAAGGCCAGTCAGCGCGGCGGCGGTAGCGACCTGGCAGTCCATCTGCTGAAGCCCGAGAATGAGCATGTCGAAGTGCATGAAGTTCGGGGCTTCTGCTCGGAAACGGTGCTCGGAGCCTTCAAGGAAGCGCAAGCCATCGCCCGTGGCACCAGATGCCAGCAGTATCTCTTCTCCCTGTCTCTCAGTCCACCGGAGACAGCCTCGGTGCCCGTCGATGCCTTCGAGCGGGCGATTGACAGGATCGAGGATCAGCTCGGCCTGACCGGCCAGCCCCGTGTCATCGTCTTCCATGAGAAGGAAGGAAGGCGGCATTGCCATGCCGTCTGGTCTCGTATCGATGCCGAGACCATGACGGCCCGGCAGATGTCGCACTTCAAGATGAAGCTGAACGCGATCTCCAAAGGCCTGTATCTGGAGCATGGCTGGGAGCTGCCGCGCGGCTTCATCGAAAAGGAGCTGCGGGACAGAGGCAGCTTCGATCTCGCCCATTGGCAGCAATGTAAGCGCTCGGGTCGCGATCCTAAGGCGCTCAAGGAAGCCATCCAGACCTGCTGGGCCATATCGGACAGCAGGCAAAGCTTCGAGGCGGCACTGGAAGCTAAAGGGCTGTTTCTCGCCCGTGGTGATCGGCGGGCGCATGTCGCCGTTACCTATGAAGGAGAGGTTCTCTCCCTCTCCCGGATGACGGGACAGAAGAGCAAGGACATTACTGCCCGTCTTGGCAAGCCGGACGAGAGCCGGAGCGTCGAAGAGACGAAGCAGCATATCTTGGCGACGGTCGCGCCCAGGCTGCGACACCTGCTGAAAGAGAATGAGCGCGCAAAGCTGAGGGCCATGCTGCCGCTGGAAGCCAAGCGCATTGCCATGCGGGACCACCATCGGGAGCATCGGCAAGATTTAAGCGAGGCTCAGCGGCAGCGGAGCGAAGCGGAAGGTAAAGCCAGAGCCGCCCGGCTTCGGAGAGGCGTCGCCGGGCTATGGGACCGCCTGACCGGCAGGCGAAAGGAAACGCTGCGGCAAAACGAGGCTGAAGCCCTTGAATGTCGCACGCGCGACCGAACCGAGCGGCATGACCTCATCCGCGATCAGCTCGCCGAACGGCGCAGCCTCCAGCGGCAAATGATTGCCATAAGAAGCCGCTTTGCCGAGCGGACCGAGGAATTGTATCACGATCTGGGGAGGCAAGGTGCGACCTTGGGGCCGGAAGAGCGAAGTTTGAGATATAGCTTCCACGAGGCGGCGGGTGCGGAGTCATCTGCTCCACTGGTAACGATGCCGCGCATCATGCGCGGGCGGTCATCCGAGCGCAGCTCTCGTGATCACGGAAGGCCGTAGCTGTGAGAGGCTCGCTTTTCAATTAGCTAGACGCACGTATATACATTCAGCTATACTAAGGCATGAAGGTTGCAGGCTTTGATTGGGATGACGGCAACCGCGAAAAATGCGCGAAGCACGGCGTCCTGCTGACTGAGATTGAAGCCGTCTTCCGGCACCGGCCGCATGTTGCGCCGGACATCGCGCATTCTGATATCGAAGCGCGGTTCCTGGCGATCGGCAAGGGTGACGAGGGCCGCTTCATCTTCGTGGCCTGCACGCTGCGTAAGATCGAGGGCGAGACATTCATCCGGCCGATCAGCGCGCGCTACATGCATAGAAAGGAGATCGAGCACTATGAAAAAGCAGCTTCCAACCTTGACCACTGACAAGGATGCTGAGGAATTTGTTACCTCTGCCGACCTGACCCAGTTTGACCTGAGCGGCATGCAACGGACGAGCTTCGAGTTCTCGCCGAAGACGAAACAGGTGAATATGCGCGTTTCAGAGCAGCTCCTTGAAGCCGTGAAGGCAAAGGCCGCGGAGCGCGGCATGTCGTATCAGCGGTTCATCCGCCAGGCGCTCGAACGCGCCATTCACAAAGCTTAATCTCCGCAGGATATGCGGAGATTAGATGCGACATTCTCCGCAAAGCCTCAGGCTTCTCCGCCTTTGGCGAGCCCCTCCAAATAATCCGCTGCTGCTTGTGCTGGCTGCCGTGAAGATGGCGCGGCTGTCGCTTTTCAGCACCTTCAGCCATGAGCCGATATAAGGCGCATGATCCATCCTCGGCTCGCTCGGCAAGCCCAGTTGGCCGGCGATGAATGCCGCGCCCAGCTCGGCGACCAGCTCCTCGACAGCATAGCTTCCCGATCCAAAGCGCCCCGAGAGGTCGCGATCCAGCCGATGCTTCGCGCCGCTCCAATGGGTCAGCTCATGCGCCAGAACGCTGTAATAGCCTTTAGCCTCCTCGAACCTTGCGAATGGTACCATCTCCACCCGGTCTTCGCTCGGGATGTAACAGGCGCGTGTGCCATCTGTGATCTTCGCCGGAATGGCCGCAAAGAAGGCTTCCGCCTTCGCAATCCGCTCCGCCTTTGACAGCTCGGGCACCGCCGGAGCTTCGTAGCCGTCCACCTGATCGGCGTTGAACACGTTGTAAGCACGCGCCACGAACCGCGCTCGGCTGCCATCCTCTTCGCCGCTTGCATCTGCCTGTCCGCCGTCCTGCCCCTCGCTCAGGTTCTTCCAGAAAAAAACGGATGCGCTCTTCTCACCTTTGCGGACCTGCGCGCCTTTCTCCTGCCATTGCTGATATGTGGCCCAGGTGCCGTTGCCGTATTGTCTCGCCTCCGCGATCATCCACAGCGTGATGACATTCAGCCCGCGATAGCTGCGGCCGCTTGTTACGTTGACGGGATTGGTGATGTCGGCCCGTGCCCGGTGCCAAGGCATCTTGTACAGCCCGGCTCCTTCCTCGATTGCCGCCACGATCTGATTAGTGATGGTCTCGTAAATGCTTGCTTTCATTGTCTTCTCTCCTTGGAGCTTGGGTTCAGTCATGAACCCTTGCCCATCGGCGAGATCGGTGGAGGCAAGATGCAAGCCGCCACTGCCGGAGGGGGATCACCCGGCCTGCACGGAAAGCTTCAGCTTGGAGGAAGGCCGGGGACACCGGCTGTGGCCCGAAGGCTCGGGCTTGTGTCGCGCCAGGGGCAGAGCCCCTTAACTTTCACCTCGTAGCGGCAGGGATCGTTACCTCTGCATGGGCAGAGATCGCCGGGCGCAGCCCGGAAGCTCGGGGCGGAGCGCGAGCGGAGCCTAGAGCCCGTCCCTTGGGGTCGCTAGTCGAACATCACTCTAGCGCCTACCTGCTCGCTGAAATATAGTTTCCGGGAAACGGAACAAACGGAAAACTCATGTCACAAATTGTCCCTAAGAAGTCCAATGAACTAATCGATCCACAGGCTCAAATGCTTGTTACTTTTTTACAGGAAATGGGTTTGCCTTCGGACAACATAATCGCAGATCAAGATCAAAGGCGACTGATCGGCGACAATCTGGATAGTGTTATCAGAGGCCTACCCGCTGAGATAAAAAAAGACGCTCGCTACCTTTCGAAGTTCGTGATCGGGGCAGGTGTCGGCCTCTTTGATTATTCATTAAACGCAGTCTGGAATGAAGTTGTAATAAACCTACGCCGCAAGGCAACGGTGTACGGCTTGGATATATTTTACGATTCCGCTGTTGGAGGCAGTAAGGCGCGAGAGTTTTACAAAACAGAAGATGACCTCGCTTCAATCAAAGATTCAGTTCTTCTCGATACATGTAGAAAATTGGAGCTTATATCCGACACTACATACAAGAAATTGAAGCATATTCTTGATATGCGCAATGACGTTGGCATCTCCCATCCGACAACCTACGCAATAAATGCCTTTGAGCTCTTAGGCTGGCTACAAACATGTGTATCTGAAGTTTTGAACGACAATCCAACCGAGGCCGCTTTGCAAGTGCAAAGCTTTGTTTCAAACCTCAAAGTTCAGATTTCACCACTAGAAACACACGCGATACAGGGCATCGTAAATAATTTTGCTCAACTTCCCACACATCTTTGCGGAAGTTTGCTGCGAACGCTGTTCGGCATTTATGTGTCAACAGATACTGATCCGGGAGTCAGAAAAAATATCTCTTTAATTGCTCCGGGACTTTGGAATGTATGTCAGGACGAATCCAAGTTCAAACTTGGTGTTGTTTTGGAAGGCTACAATATCAATCTCTACAAAGATAAACATGATCTTGGGGAGCAGTTCTTTGCAGTAGTCAATGGGAATGCCTATCGATCTCATTCTGAGCGAGTAATAATCGTTGATGAACTCATTACTGAACTAAGAGACAAGCATAACGGTTGGGATAATTTCCACCATGAGCCGCCGGTTGCTGCCCAGTTGTATTCTTATAATCCAGAGCAATCCTCAATCCTCGAAAATCTGGCTCAGCGTCTTTTTAAGACCGTTCTGATTTGTCGAATGGGAAATGGCGTCGCCTATAATGAGGGGGTCTCTCCGGGTGGCCGTCGATACTATGATGCTATCCTAGCTCTGGCTGGTGACAAGTATGCTCCGCACGTCATGGCATCGCTATCCGATTTTGAATTAAGGCACCGTCTTTCTAATTCTCGCTGTCGCGGACACGCGATAGACGCCCTAAAGATTGTCCGAACGACCGTTATAAACGCGCGCATACAGGAGTGCATCGACTACTTAGTAGCAAATCTTCAAAATGACCCCGCCTGCGTTTCGAACACGCATTTTAGAGCCTTATCAGCATCTTACATCAACTGGAGTTAGGGTGAGGATATTATCGCCAACGGCGACGGCGACGATAGCCACCCCCATAACGGCCAGCGCTTCCAACCGCTCGCCCGGCCTTTTCTGAGGCCGCAGTTTTTTTACAATCCATGCAAACGCGGCCGATAGCTCCTGCACCGCCCTTCAACGCGGGATCGAAAAAATCATGCTGCGGCTTGATGCCGCTGCATTTAGAGCATGGCTTCAATTCCTTAGAAGCGAGCCCACCTGCAAGAGCTTGCATTTCCTCGACAGACTGAACTTCGTTTTCGTCGTCTAGCGTCTCAATCAGTCGGCTCAAGCGATCCGAGAGTGTCGTGACCGGATCGTCGCCAAGATTGAAGCGGTTGATGCGAAGGAAGCGATAGCCGTAGCTTTCAAGCGTGAGCTGTCGCTCGATGTCGGTCTCCAGCATGTAGCGCTCATGCGTTCCGACATTGACCTCCTTCCCTTTCTGGAAGTGATATTCAAAGCCGTCATACTCGATGACAATGCTTGCCGAACCGCTATCAGAGACATAGGTGACGAGGAAATCGACGCGCCACGCTGGGTGTTTATAGGTAGGATCAAGCTGCCGTAGGTAATCTCCGATAGGAAACTGCGGCAGGATTTCTACGCGATCACGGTGCTTTTGAAAAAACGGCGTCTTCTGGAGCCAGTCGAGAACCTTTGCCTCCATCGGACTGTTCTGGTCCGTGAGATCGGCGGACACGTCCCCCTTCAAGAGCAGGTTGTTATAGTGGTTGAGGACCCGGCCAATCGACCCTTTGAAGGCCTCCAGCGGCTTGGAGGTCACGAACCAAATCATTTCCTCTGCGCGGCTGAAGCCAACATTGAGCCTCTGAACCTTTAGTTTTTCCTCGACGCGCTCCTCGGCGTCGGCAAGATCGACTGGGAAAACGTAATTGAGCGCGTCGTCCTTGGCGGTCGCCACCATCGAATAGAATATGATTTTTCGCTCTTCGCCTTGGCAGCTATCGAATGTCATCACCTTGAGGCGAAGCCGATCCTGAAATTCCGCGCCGGATGCGTGGGAAAAAAGCATCCTCGACAGGAGAGTCTGCTGCTCCCGAAACGGCGTGATGATGCCGACCGTGGGCGGGTTTTCCTCCTCAAGGATTTCGAGAAGCTGCTCAAGGATGAATTTTGCCTCCGCTTCGTTGGTGCCGCGTGTTGTTTTGGCATCTCCGACCGCGATCTGGTCGAAGCGGATCACTTCATCGACGGGCACACCACGAATTTTGATGGCCTGAAGCTGGCTCCCATAGAACGTCTGGGACGAGTAGCTAATCAATTCCTGATACGATCGAAAGTGCTTCCGCAGCATGATCGAGTAATTCGCGCATAGCTGGCAAAATTCCAAGATCGAGCATTTGACATCGAAACGCGACAGGCGTTGCAACGTACCCGCATCATTGGCGACCTTCTGCTTAAAATAGGCGTTCAGTTCCGCCTTATATTTCTCGTTAAGCGCAATGCTGGCGTTAGACGATTTCGTGTTGCTGAACTGCTTGCTGTCCCCGAGCACTACGAGCTTCTTGGCGCGGAGCATCGCCGGGAAGGCCTGCGCGACGGAGACCTGCGAAGCCTCGTCAATGACGACGACATCAAAAACGCCGGGCGCAAGGGGCATGTATTCCCCGAACTGGCGAATGTTCGCGATTATGACCGGGAAAGCGTTTTTGACGTTATCGAATTTCTCTTCGGGAAATTTTTGCCGGTTGGCGATGATGGAGGACAGCACCTTTGCATCCGCGCGCGATGTATCCATGAACTCAACAAGCCGTTTGTCCACCTCGGTGTTCATCACCGAGACGTTGAGCCGCTCCAGCACGGATTTGCTGCCCGCATAGTCAAATTCCGGGGCTTTCAGAAAAGCTGCGCTCGTGGCGATCCAACCGCGCAGATATTTGATAGCGGTTGTCCAGCGAGCTGCCAGTTCCTCGGGCTCGCCTGTGAAGAGGACCGTAGGCCCTCCCGCCCGAAATCCTTTTTGCAGCCCTGTCAGCAATTTTCTCACACTGGTCGCAACAGGTGGCGCGAAACGGTTCTGCGCTATCGCCGAATAAAGGTGTGGAAGCGCGGCCTCTCCGAGACCGTGATCCGCAAGCCCGATTTTCAGCTTAGCTGTGTAGCGCTGCACGTCGCGGAGCGCAGCTATCTCGCGGCGCATGAGAATGGGCCGCGTCGTATTCATCTCCCCATTTAGATCGCGCTCTATCGCGCGGACGGCCCCGCCCCTGAACAGGTAGCCGAATACAGGCATTTTAAGTTGGTCGAACTCCAGTAACCATCGGGTCAGGCTAGAGAGCTGATGTACGGTGCAGCTTTCAAACAATGCCAGCGCTACCCGGTCCACCTGCTCGGCAAGATCGAGCGCGGCGGTATCGAGCCGAACTTTCTCTTCCATCGTGTCGACATCAAGCGCGCCGCGACGGAATATCTCCGTGAGATAGGATTGCACCGCGTCGGCATTGCTCGCCGCCTCGTTGAGATCGCTCAAAAGAGCCTCATCGCGGAGCGCGCGAAGGAATGTCACGAGATCGGCATCGATCTTCTCGACCTCCCTTTCCGCGACATGGAAGTCAGCCACTTCTTTGAGCGATACGCTTCCCAGCGTCGAGCTGGTGCGGGCGATCCTGTCTTTCATCATCTCGCGCGTGTCGGACAGTTCGCCGACAATGCGCTGCTCATTGGCTTTGCTGGCGCGGACATAGGCAGAAATCTGCGTGAGAGTTTGCTGCGAGGTGAGCTTTTTAAAGTTTGCCTGATCTTGCCCCAGGCGCAGGATCGGGTTCACAAAATTCTTGCTGTGTCGAACCTGACACATGGTGCCGGAAAGCTTGTCCTGCACGACGTTGAGTGCTTCCGCTTTGTCCGACAGGATCAGGCAGGACTTACCTTTGAGCGCACAGTCAGCGGCAATCGCCGTGATAGTGTGGGACTTGCCCGTTCCCGGCGGGCCCTCGACGACGACAATGCGCCCCTGCGGGTTTTGGATCGCCGAAAGTATTTTGATCTGTTCCTCGTTGAGGGGAACAGGTGAATCTATGACGACGCGATCGACCATGGATCGCCCGTCCCATTCCGCTTCAACGGCGGAAGCTATGCTTGTAGGGTTATCGACGAGAACGCTGCCGACGATGCCCTCGAACAATTCCATCACGCCCGGCTCGTTCCGCCGGGCCTGTGTTATCATTTCCTCATAGTCATTGAGGAGCGCCTCGTCCGAGCGATCGGACACTGCGATATGCAGCGCGGTCGAGAGCTGCACGTTCGTATTGGAAGCCTCAGTTATTGGACCCGCTTCCAGCTCGATCTGTCCTCCTAAATCGAGCGCGTTCGCGATCTTTCTGAAAAGCGGCTTGGCTACGTCGGCGAGATTTTCCTCCGGCGTCAGGTACATGATGCGATCATTAATTGGGTTGAGCCACTGGCGTTTCGCGCGCTCGCCTAATTCCTGGAGAACGAAATCTATCGCGCGTTTGTTGGCATACAGGTGGTTGAGCAGCGTGAACGTGTAGCCGCCTTCAGATAGACGCTGCACTTCGATCGGCACATAAAAAAGCGGATAGCTATGCGAGCCGAACTTCATCTGTCCGATATAGAGATAGAGCTGAAGACCCTCGCCGGTCATGGCGTATGTTTCAAGATCTCGGAATTCGAGGTAGGCGTCCGCCGCCATGAAATTTTCGAAATAGCCGAGCAGCTCGTCGCGGACGTTATCGAGCGACAGGAGGCTATCCAGCGCCTCGATCAGTTCGGCGTTTTCGCCCGTGGCAAGATAGCGGCTGAGAACCTCTGGCATCACGGCATCAAGCTTCGCGATCACAATCGCGATGATGTCGGACTCTGCAGAGTGGATTGAATCGTGTGCGGAATAGGCTTGCTGCGACAGCGGGCCGTCGAGCAAAGCGAGCAAGGGCGCAACGATTTGGGCGCCGACTTCCTCGGCAACCTTGATCCTGACGTGATCAACCCACTCCTCGGGATTGTCGATCGCCATGCTCCGGCTTTTATTCGCTTCGTCAAAAACGGTGGCGCGAACCTTGAGCAACTCGTCGTCGGTGATCGCCTGTATCTGCTCCTTAATAATGGAACGAAGCGTGTTGCTGATCGGACGCGAATATATCTTGGGTTGGAATTTCAGGGTCGGATCGCCTTCCGAGCGCTTCCCAAGGATTTGCCAAAGATTATGCTGAAGCAAAGGATAGGCAGCAACGCGCATAGCAGAGCGGAAGCCACTCTCGTTCTGCAACACTATGCGTCTGCGCGGCGCTTGCTGGCGTTTGAAATCTGACTCCAGGAAGTCTAAGAAATACTGCGAAACCTTGATCGATATTTCTTTTATCGTTTCGCCCGCAATGCTCACGCGCTCACCCTCGCACTTAAACTAGTCATCCAAACCTTCCAATTTGTTCCCTCGCGCTCGTAGAGCGAGGCCGGACCGGAAACTATCATTCAAAATGTAGCTTGTCCCGCATATCTTCATTAGCCCGATGAGCTACCAGGCATCCGGAAAAAGGAGGATTTCAGTCCCCTAGCTTCCAAGCCATCGTTCCTTCTATGTTCGTGTGATGGGCACATATCTGGGCGGTTTCAAAGCCCTGCACAGGACTTAGTTGAGCCGGTTCTCGATCTGGCTTAAACCCTCGGCTTGCGCGGCCCCAGCCTCTACCTAGTGGGGGTTGTCGGAAAAAGTTACGATCCCGTGAAATCCATGTCGGGGGATGTCTTAATCGCCAGTGCCGATCCGGAACCTATAAACGGGAAGTCTGCGTCGCCTCCTCTATCGTAAGTTCATCTTAGCGACTCTAATCCGCGATACGGACAAATGGTGGCTCAGGCCATCCAGCGGCTCGCCGGTTCAGGTGACGGACGAGGTGGAGATATGCTTATCGTTAAATCTCAGACGTTAGCTTGCCACACCGTAAACTTTCGCCCGGCGCTTAAAAGCCTCGGCTGATCCTTCGAGGATCGCACACGCATTTTTTCTTGTCTCAGGATGGTCGATTGAGCCTCGCGAAATTACCATGCCTTTTTCGTCCTGCGCTTTGAGCACAATAATCTGCTCAGCATCCCCGAGAACGGCGATATTAGCGTTGTGAGTGACGACGATGACCTGCCGGCGCTCCTTGGCACGACGTAAAACGGGAACAAGCGTCTGGTATATAAACTCGCTGTCCAGATGGTCTTCCGGCTGGTCGATAATCAGCGGCTTGTTCGATTCTGCCGAGAGCATCAAAGCCAGTAGGACAGATTGTTTCTGTCCCAGCGACAAGCGGCTAAAATCACGGATCAGGGGTCGCTGCTGACCGGCGACTGGCTTCGAGACGACAAGCGAGGGCTTGTCCAAAACCTCGACCGCTTCGAGCTTGCGACAGACTTCGGGGTCACTCAGTTTTTCGATGATAATCGCGGCGTCGGCATCAGAAAATACGGTGGCACCATCCGCTGATTTTACGGCCTTGATCGTCACACGATCCCGTTTTGCAACGGCTTCTAGCAGTTTGGGGACGGTTAGCGTCTCGGCCAAAAGCGGGGCACGCGGAACTTGAGAAGTTTTCCAAGACATCGCCTCAGCAATGACGGCGTGCGCGCTAGGAGAAAGCGCGCTCTCCTTGAACTTCAACGAGACGTTTAAGTCGGTGAGTACGGACTGGAGGGTTTTTGTCGCCTTAGCTGCGTAAGCGGAGCGCTTCATCGCGATACGTGAGCGCACCTCCCAACGCTTCTTGACGAGCGCGGCGCGCTCTTTCCGCCGGTTTTCAAGCGCCGGCTCCCACGTTTTGAGTTTGCGGAGTCGCTCCGCTAGTGCGGCTTCGTCCGACGATAGACCGTTGATGAAAACCATATCGAGGCGGACGCCGCTTGCTTCCAACGCAGCTTTCTTCGTGTCGATCTCCTTCTGTGTGCCTCCCTCTTTCGTTCGCCACGCTTGCAGATTGGAATCTATCGTCTTGGAGAGCGCTTGTGCCGCAGCGGTAAGGTCGGTTTCACTCTGAACGACCTTCTTTTTGAAAATTGCCGCTTCCCTAGTGATCGCTTCGCATTCCGCGCGCCCAACGGTTAGCCCCGCCGGGTCAGCGCAGTTCTCAATATTTGCGACATACTCTTTGAGCGTGTCATGTGTCGTGCTTTCGAGAAGATTTTTGGCATCGTTCCGAAGAGAAATGCGGAGCTGCTTTTCTCCTTCAAGCTTGCGGATCAGAGCGATGACTTCTTTGCCATTTTGCTTTTCTAAAGCGGAGAGCTGGCTACGTTTATAGGTGAGGTCGCGCAAAACCGACGGAATTCTTGCGACCAAATCTTCTGCTTTTTTAAGCTCGGTTTCCGATTCCAACAACGATTGGCGCAGCTCGTTTTCCTCGCGGGCGTCTGCCGCGATGTTCATAAACCTATCGAGAAACTTGAGCAACGATGCGGGGTCAGAAGTCGCACTCTGACTTATCGTTGCCGCTTCGCTTTGCGCATAACACTCGACCGGAAAAGCAGCGGGCGGCGCATCAGGGTCGAGCACGTTCTCAACGTCTGCATTGAGTCGGCGGCTCATCTGATGAAGTTGGCCAGCCTGATCCTCGACAACAAGTCGAACCATTTCCGGCCAAACCTCAGAGTCGATCACATCGCTGCCGCCGCCGTGGCCGGTAAGGCATCTAATGGCCTCGAAGGTCGTCGATTTGCCTGTGCCCCGTCCGCCAATGATGCAGTTTAAATTGGGGCTGAAGTTGATCGCCTGCCCGGTGAGGAACCCGCCTTCGAGAGTAATCGCTCGAACGACAGGCATTCTGGCAGGTATCTCCTCTTCAATTCGCACCCGCGCGTCAGCATCCTCAAGCGCCAATCGCAAAGCGTCGAACGATACATCCTGCATTTTGAACCGCGTAACCTTCCGATCTCCGGCAGCGTTTCGACCAAGCGCCTTTAGGCTGTGAGCATCTGAATTGAGGACGCGTGCCAGAAACTGCGACTTTCCAAGCCCGAGAATGTCGATGCGATCTCGCCCGAGCTGCTTACGGCCAGCGTCGGTGTCCTGATCGGAATAGTGGACCGGGCATGACGAGCTAGTGAGTTCGATTCCCAGAAGCGCAGCGTGGCAGATGATGTCTTTTTTGTGTGGCGGACTGCCAGGAAGCTCGGTTTCGAGCCCTTTCCCACCGTCAACGTGAGCCAGGATCGCGAAGCCGCCATGCTCGCGCACGAGATTCAGAGTATCGACCACGCCCGTCGAGCAACGGGAGTTTGGAGTGCCAGATTCAACGATGCTCAGCTTCGCGTAGAATTTTCTAAGCGCTTCGAGCGTGGGGAGATAACAGAGAAGATGCCCGTGAGCCGTAGAAAGCTCGATCGCGGGCACGACCATGATCGGCAAGGATTTGGCTGCATCAATCGCCGCTTCTATTCCGGTGATGTCATTATGATCGGTGATTGCGATGAGATGCAGGCCCTCGCCATGAGCCGTCTTCACGATGGCTTCTGGCGTGGCGAGTGTATCCTTCACATCGTGGGATCCTGCCACACTGTGAATGTGCAGATCCCCGCGAAAGAACTTCGCGCCCTGATCGAGCTTTTGCGCTTCTTGTACGTCCATTAGATTCCCCTCAGGACATTACATCCTTGGCGGAAAATTTGCCAGCAAAGGGATGGGTGAAAGGATCAGATCGGACGGATTGTGCAGGGGTTTAGGGAGCAGGAACGCTCCATCGCCGTACCGGAGGCGGCTGGGTTCCATAGGGGCAGGAACGCTCCTTGGTCGATGGGGTTTGGGGAGCGCTGAAGGCTTCCCATCGGTGCGAAAGAGGCTGGATGCCTGTGACGCGCCGCAGGCCAGAGGGATGCAACGGGAGAGCGCAGCGTCTCCCTTGCCAAGATGCGTGGTACTACCACGCACATCTTGCGCGCAGCGTTATATCTGACATCTCCCCACGAGCAAGTTAGCGGATAAAACTAGAACCGTGCCGCCTGCACTCCTTCCTTCTGCTGCTTCCTTGCTCTGCCTGCCGCTTTCCTCTGGCCTGTTTCGCCCTGCTTTCTTCTTGGGGCAGGATGCGATAAATTCATGACATGGCAAGTGAACCTCTCAAAGGCCCAACCTCTTACTTTCCTTCAATCGAGAAGAAGTACGGCCGCCCGATAGCGGAGTGGCAGGACATCATCCGCAAGCACGGTCCGGCGAAGCACATGGAACTGGTTGCGATGTTGAAGGCTGACCATGGCTTAGGCCATGGTCATGCAAATGCGCTGGTTGCGCATACCCTAGCACAGGACAAGTCGACCTAACTCCTTCCACTCCTCTGCCGTCTATCCCCCCGGCTGCTTTGGTAGCGGGCTTAATCACGTGACTCGGATTAACCGAGGAGACGTGACATGCAGAATGATCTTCCGCCGCTTCCAGAGATGAAGCCGATACCGTCTGCCGCTGCTTCGGAGCCGGCCGAACGGCCAGCTCCTCGAGGCCAGTCCGGCTATCAGCCTGCCGCGCCGTTCGGTCGGCGGGTGCGCCAGTTGTTTACCGCCTTCACCGGCATGGGTTTCGGCTTAATGCTCGGTGCCGGGATTTTGCAGGTGACGATGCCGCCACAGTGGAAGCCGACCACAATCGTCGCCATGATCGAAGCCCAGATCGAGCTGGCTATCATGAACCAGAAGATGGGAGCCAAGCCGGGCGAGATCATCATCAACGAAGCGGAGTATAAAGAGAAGCTGGCGAAGGCTGAACGTGAAGGTCAGACCTCCGCTGAGCTCGCGTTTCAGAAGGAGATGGCGGTCGTTCAGGCTGACAAGGAGCGGATCGTCCAGGCCTATGCTACCCTTTTCCAGCGGGCCAACATGATCGCTCAGGCTGCAATCCAACTCGAAACCCTGGCGCAGCAGTTCCGCCAGCAGCTGTTACAAATGTCCAATGGTGGCCGGAGCATGGTCATCATGTTCAAAGACCTGTTCTGCGGCCTTGGCGATCCTCAGGCCTGCGAAAGCGCCCGGACCGATCGGGGGACCATGATCTCGGAAGCCGACGAACTGAGCCGGGGCGATGTTGGCGCCAAGGTCCGCGAACTAATGGCCGGTATCGATGATCCGGCGACGCTCATCGCAAACGAAGATCGGCGGTTAAATGGCATCACGGGACTGAGCCTCGAAGCCCCCCGCTAGATCACCGCTATTCCCCAGTATAATGGCCCGGCTTGCTACGGAGTGAGCCGGGCCTTCTTCTGTCTGCCGTTGCCTTGTTAATACCCGGCAGCGATCTACCTTAGTCTTTCGGCTGGAGGCCGATCAGATGTCAGAGAAATTAGTCGATGTGCTCGACCGGATTGGTAATCATCTTCATACGTATCGGGTAACTTTGCCTGAATCCTGCGGCGACCAGGACGACGATGCATTTCAATCAAAAGCGTTGGAGGCAGCTGCATATGGCCGGCTTGTATCCAATGAGAGGCTGTCGGAATTGACCGCTCGCATGCATGTAAGTCGACGTGGTGCCCTCGCTCCCTACGGAGATGAGGTGAGAGCCGATTCAGAAACCCATACCGGTCTGGAGGATGCTCTTCGTGAGCGGGCCTATTACCTCTGGGAGAAAAACGGCCGCCCTGAAGGCGAAGCAGACCGGTTCTGGAAGCTGGCGCATGATGAGACGACCGCCGAACGATCTCACGTTCTCTGGGAACAGGATGGAAGTCGTCCTGATCAGGCAGACAAGAACTGGCATCAGGTAGAAAAGTTTGAGAAGGCCTGAACTGGTCGGTGACCTTCACCCTCTTTCGAAGCCTGGTTAACTACCCCCTTATCCCCCCAAAACAGCATCTGACCGGCGTAAATTGCAAGCTCTTGTGGGAGCCTGTGTATGTCCTTCTCTTTCCCGCGCGGCACAGGGAATGACGGCAAAGGAGCGAAGCTGGCGACTGCGCGCTGGTGCTTCACCGCTACAACCTGGCAGCCCGGTCATCTCTGGCTGGGTCGTGACGTTCACGGTTGCGCTGTCGGTCACGGGGATGATCGCCATGCCGTCATCATAGCCGGGTCACGTTCTGGCAAAGGCCGCTCGGCGATCATCCCCAATCTCTTCCTCTGGCCGGGGAGCTGCCTCGTCATCGATCCCAAGGGTGAGAATGCGACTGTTACGGCGCAAGCCCGTGCCGGTCGCCCCGGTCATCGCGTTGCTGTTCTCGATCCTCGGGGCGCGGCCGATGTTCCTGGGGCCTTCCGCGTCCGCTTCAATCCGCTTGATCTCATCGATCCGGCCTCTGACGATGCGATCGATCTGGCGGCGGCTATCGGCGATGCACTCATGCTGGGCTCTGAAGACGGCAAAGACATCCATTGGAACGAATCAGCCCGTGGCCTCTTCGAAGCTATCCTCCTCCATGTAGCTGTTACCCAGAACGGCGCTTCGCGGTCTCTCGTGAAAGTGCGGCAGCTCCTAACGCTGGGCGATCCGGCCTATGCCGATCAACTCAACTCGGGGTTGGGCGAGAAAGAGCAGCCGGTCTCGCCTTTCGATGCGCTGTGGACGGCCATGGGGGATAGCAAAGCCGTCAATTCTGCCGTGCGCGATGTCATCATGGGGGCGGCGCATACGATTGCCGATATGGGCGAGAATGAGCGCGGCTCCGTGCTCTCCACCGCGAGGCGCAATACTAAGTTCATCGACAGCCCATGGATGCGGCGCTGTCTTGAAGGGAATGAGAGTGCTGCTGCTGGCCTCGATCTCGACGCCTTCAAGGCAGCGCCCGGTGGACTGACCCTCTATGTCTGCCTGCCAGCCCGGTTCATCCCGACCCATGCCCGCTTTCTGCGGCTGGTGCTCAACCTCGTCCTCTACCGAATGGAAGCCCAAGGACTCGATAAACCCGCCTGCGGTCATCCCGTGCTCTTCGTGCTGGATGAGTTTGCAGCCCTTGGACGCATGGAAGCGATCGAAAAGGCGGCGGGTCTGATGGCGGGCTATGGCGTCAAGCTGATGCCTGTCCTTCAAGACCTTGGGCAGCTGAAGCGCCACTATCGCGAAAGCTGGGAGACCTTCCTCGGCAATGCGGGCGTGCTTCAGTTCTTCGCCAATGCCGATCTGACGACGCTTGAATGGCTGTCGAAGCGCATGGGGATGGTCGAGCTGATCCGGGAGACGCAGGGAAGCTCGGAAGCCAGCACGACCGGCCTCTCCCGTAGCCAGAGCGAGACCGCTAGCTCCGGCTGGTCGCGCTCATCCGGCACGACAAAGGGCAACTCCGACATGGCGGAGCTGCAAAGCCTCGCCACGCGCGATGGCGGCTCCGGCCTTGTGCCCTTCCTCGCCCGTGCCGGTGCCAGCGGTCGCGGGACTTCCGAAGGCTGGTCGGATTCCGAAGGCGTCAGCGGCGGCACCAGCCAGCAGCGCGGAGATAGCTCGTCCTCCGGCATCAGTTCTACCGCTTCCATTTCTGAGGGCATCCATCAGGCAGCACTCATGACACCCGACGAGATCGCCCGCTTCTTCGATCGCAAGGCGGGCATGCAGGTGGCGCTCATCGACGGCCTGCCGGTCGCGCTGTCCCGGACCAATTACGACACGGACGAGGCTTTTACCGCATTCCGCAACGATGGAGGCAAGACATGAGCGAGGAAGAGATTGCGGTGCTGCCGCTGATCCAGGTGGGCAATCTCGATGATTCAACGGCGGTTCGAGTGCAGGTGAGCCTCCCGGCCGCTGTCTGGGAGCGCCTCACGGCTGACCTGCGGCAGTTCGATCGCGTCACCTTCAACCGGCCCGAGCTGCCGGACCTCTCGCTTGCCGAGCGTATCTGGCAGTTCCTCGATATGGAGCTGCTGAGCTGGCAAGCCTCGGTGACGGAGTTTCCGGTCTATGACCCGGATGACGATGGCGATCTGGATGATGGATGGCCGTTCTAAAAACAGCGCGGGCGACGTTCTCGCTGCCCGCGCTTATCTAAACTAGCTTTGACCTTCCCCGATCAACTTCATCGTTACCGGGGCTCCCCAGACAACCGACTCCTTGGGGAAGATCGCCCTCAGCAATGTTGCTATCAACCTCACCCGTTCTTTAGCTTCCGGCCGAAGGCGGGAAGCACCCTGACGGGTCGGCTCTGAAAGCCAGTCTTTTAGCCAGTCCGCTATACGGGTTGTAACCAGGTCGCCCTCGCCTTCTTCGAGCGCCTCAAAATCAACAAATACCGCCAAACCCTCATCATTGATTATATCTACGTCCGCGTCCCTATATCCATCGACAAGCCAGTCGACCATTTTACGGCGCGGGACACGCAACTTACGTGCGAATGATTTAACGTCATCCCGAAACAACGGGTTTTGTATTTCCTCGTCAGTAACCAGACGAATTACAACGCGCTCAAAGCTCCTTTCTTGTGTAATAAACATAAGTCTTCCTCCGTCCGCGCTGTCGGAGGTGACAGCGTCGGAGAGGATCAGACGGAGTTATGTCGAAGTCTCATGGCTTCCTCCTTTCGATGACGCGGCAAAGATGCGCCGGTTCTTCCGACGTTGTAATTGCACTCATAGTTTTCAAGCGGGTTGAAGAACTTCTGGACAAAATATTCTGATTAGAACATAATAGGAACGAATACCTATAACTGCGTCCGCGCCCTGCCGAGTTTCGGCGGGCTTTTTTTGTGCCGTAAGCCCCCGGAGGGCAGGCCCGCAGCAGGCATTCCGCAATCAGAAAAACATCTCACATCGGCTGAGCGCCTAATCGCTGCGGCCGGGAAAGCCGTGCGCCATGCAGCTCGACATCAACCGCTATCGCCACTTCGTCGACCGCTTCGACATGCCTGAGGAGGCCAAGGTGGCCGTCCTCACTCAAGTCTGGAGCATGATGGGCAGCTTCGTCGATCGGGCGTTCGGCGATGCGCCGGAACAGCAGTTGCGGCTTGGCCTGATGGGCAACCAGCGCAAAACTCAGGGGACATCCGCTGCGAAGCAGCTCGAATCCTTGGCGTCCGAGTCCCCAAGTGGGTTAGACTGCGAAGAACCTTTAACACCGACATTCAACGACGCTGCGGGTGAGCCGCCAGCGAGAAAGACACGCCGATGAAGGGCGATAAACAACAACCAGCCGTGATTTATGCGCGCGTCTCATCCGTGCAGCAGAAGACGCAAGGCCACGGGCTGGAGAGTCAGGAAACCCGCTGCCGCGAGTTCGCCAGCTATAAGGGCTATCACGTCGTCGAGACCTTCCGCGACGATGCCTCGGGCGGAATCACCGATCGCCCCGGCATGCTCTCGATGCTGGCCTTCCTGAAGAAGCAGAAGGCTCCGCATATCGTCATCATCGACGATATCAGCCGCTTGGCTCGTTCCCTGGAGGCTCACCTTCAGCTGCGGACCGCGATCTCCTCCGCGAACGGCATTCTGCAATCGCCTTCGATTGAGTTCGGCGAGGACTCGGACTCTCAGCTTGTCGAGAACCTGCTGGCTTCCGTCTCCCAGCATCAGCGCCAGAAGAATGCGGACCAGACGAAGAACCGCATGCGCGCTCGCGTCCAGGGCGGCTACTGGTGCTTCCCGGCTCCCATCGGCTACCGCTTTGAGCGTGTTTCCGGTCACGGCAAGATGCTCGTCCGCGACGAGCCCTTAGCTTCGATCGTCCAGGAAGGGCTGGAAGGTTACGCCTCGGGCCGCTTCCAGACCCAGCCGGAAGTGATGCGCTTCTTTCAGAGCTGTCCCGGGTGGCCGAGCAAGCGCCGGAGCACCCTTACGACCGAGCGTATCCGCGAAATGCTGACCCGTCCGACCTATGCCGGTTACATCAGCATTCCCGAATGGGGTCTCAACCTCGTTTCTGCGAAGCATGAGCCGCTTATCAGCTTCGAGACCTTCCGCGCTATCGAGCGCCGCATGAAGGTGGTCGCTAACGTGCCCGCGAAAGCGAACCTGGGCGAAGACTTCCCCTTACGCGGTTTCATCACCTGCGGCTGCTGCGGCCATCAGCTCATGTCCTGCTGGTCCACGGGCCGTTCGGCTAAATATCCTTATTACCTCTGCATGCAGAAGGGCTGCGACGCCTACGGCAAGTCGATCAGGCGCGAGCAGCTGGAAGGCGACTTCGCCGCCCTTCTGAAAGAGCTGAAGCCGTCAGCCGAGCTGATGGAGCTGGCTGCTGCCATGTTCCGCGATCTGTGGGATGGCAGGCTGGCGCAAGCGGGCGAGCAGGCGAAGTCGTTGGAGTCTCAGCTTCGCAAGCTCGACACTTCGATAGAGCAGCTCGTGGATCGGGTCGTCGAGACGGATAGCCCGGCGCTCATCAAAACCTATGAGCAGCGAATCCAGAAAATGGAGGCCGAAAAGGCCGAGCTGGCTGAGAAAGTGGCCTCTTGTGGCCGTCCGCTGAAGAGCTTCGACGATACGTTTAGAACCGCGATGCAGTTCCTCGCAAACCCTTGTTATCTTTGGGAAAGTGACCGCATCGAGGACAAGCGAGCGGTGCTGAAGCTCACTTTTGCGGAGCGGCTCGCCTACACCCGTGGTGAAGGGTTTAGAACCGCCGTAACCTCTTCTCCCTTCAGCTTTTTTTTAACTCTGAAGGGGGATGAGAAAGGTATGGTGCGCCCTGCAGGATTCGAACCTGCGACCTCAGGTTTAGAAGACCCGTGCTCTATCCGGCTGAGCTAAGGGCGCGCGGGGTGTAGCTGGCCTGCGCATAGCGCGCTTCTCGGCTTGCGCAACTCGGGTTAGCCCAGGCTGGAGCACAGACCAAGCCCGTACGGTTCGGCCCCGAGGCCCGGCCAGCCTGCGTTTCCACGGGATTGGGGGGTACAGACGGGGTCGCCAGCGGGGCAGGGGCTGCCGGCGGATCAATCCGCCAGCAGCCAGATCGCCAGATAGATGAGGATGAAGCTGCCAAAGCCGATCAGCGTGCCCAGCACGAAGATCACGCGGATAAGCGATGCATCCTTGCCGAAATACTCGGCCAACCCGGCGCACACGCCGGCCAGCTTTGCGTGCGTCTTGTCGAGCCGCAGCTCGCCCCCCGCCCGGCGTGCAGCAGGCCGGGCAGTCTGTTCGTCGAACCGGCTCATGCCAGTACGCCGGCAAAGCTCGCGGCATGGGTGGTGGCGAAGCTCGACACGAGCAGCGTCATGGTGAGGGTCACGGCAGCAAAGGCAGCAGCGGCGCGCTTGGCGAAGGATTGGAAGTCGGTCATGTCATGTTCCTTTTTGGTGTTTCGGACGGTCGATCCATCCGATGCCAGATACCTTGCAGACGGCGTGCCAAACTTGAATATCGACGCATTTCAAGGGCTTGGAACAATAAGCCCTGTTTGGTGACCTGAACGCTCGCTTAATATTGGCGAAATACGCCAAGTTTCAGGATAGGCGCTTTGGCGTGGCCTTCGCCCAGCCGCTCGCCTAGTCGCGCACACATCCATGGCGCTCGACCGCATCCTCCTCACGCACTTCCGCAACCATGCGGAGACCCGGATCGAGGGCACGGCCGCCATCAACCTGCTCATCGGCGAGAACGGAGCGGGCAAGACCAATGTGCTTGAAGCGCTTTCCCTGTTCGCGCCGGGCCGCGGATTGCGCCGGGCGGCGTTGGCCGAGATGGCGCGAGCGCGTGGCGAGAGCGGATTTGCCGTTAGCGCCCTGCTCGATACGGGCGATGGCGCGGAGCCGGTGCGGCTGGGCACCGGCATCGCGCCCGATCGGCCCGGCCGGCGGATCGTGCAGGTCAACGGGGCGGAAGCCAGCGCCGTCAGCCTGGGCGACTGGCTGGCGATGGGCTGGCTGACGCCGGCGATGGATGGCCTGTTTACCGACAGCGCAGGAGCCCGCCGCCGCTATCTTGACCGGCTGACCCTCGCTTTGCACCCCGCGCATGCGCGCAATGCCGCGCGCTACGAGACCGGTCTGCGCGAGCGCAACCGCCTGCTTTCCGGCGATACCGAGCCCGATCCGGCCTGGCTCGATTCGCTGGAGACGCAGATGGCGGATGCCGGCGCGCTGGTGGCGCAGGCCCGTGCGCAATTGGTGGACCAACTCGGCGCACGCATCGCGCAATTGCCCGATCAGCCCTTCGCCCGCCCCGCCCTCACCTACCAGCCCGGCGGGCCGATCGAACCGCCCCAGCTCGCCGAAGCGCTCAGGGCGGCCAGGCGGCGGGACCGCGCGGCGCAGCGCACGCTCGAAGGGCCGCATCGCGACGAGCTCGGGGTGCGTATGGCGGGGAGGGACATTCCCGCGGCAAGCTGCTCCACGGGCGAGCAGAAGGCCATGCTGATCGCCATCACGCTCGCCCATGCGGAACTGGCCGCGGGCGCCCGGCCCGGCCTGCTGCTGCTGGACGAAGTGGCGGCACATCTCGATCCGCTGCGGCGGGAGGCGCTGTTCGCGCGGCTGCAGGCCGGCCGCGCGCAAGTATGGATGACCGGGACCGAAGCGGCGCCCTTTGCCGGACTGGCGCAGCACGCGGCGGTCTGGCGCATCGCCGCAGGGTCGGTCCAGCGCCTCTGAGGCAGGCGCCGGGGCAGAGACCCGCCGGCCGTTGCTATTCGGTTTGTGCCTGGTCGCGCGCATCCTCGGGCAAGGCGGCGACCACCTCGTCGAGCGTTGCGGCGACGATCGCCTCGATTCCGTCGGCGGTCGGGTGAACCCGATCGGGCTGGATGAGCTCGGGCTGGTCGTAGACCGATTCGAGGAAGAAAGGGACGAGCTCGGCCCCATGGCGCTCGGCCAGAGCGGGATAGATCGCATCGAAGGCCGAGACGAAGTCCGCTCCCAGATTGGGCGGTGCGCGCATGCCCATGAGGAGGACGGGAATGCCGCGCTCGTCCAGCTTACTCAGGATCTCGTCGAGATTGCGCCGGGTCTGTTCGGGCGGAAGGCCGCGCAGCAGGTCGTTGCCGCCCAGCTCGACGATCGCGAGGGCCGGCGTCTCGCTCTCGTTCTCGAGCACGAAATCGAGCCGCTGGAGGCCGGCCTGCGTGGTGTCGCCCGACACGCCGGCATTGCTCACTGCGGCATTGATCCCCCGGCTCCGCAGCGCTTCCTCCAGCATTGCGGGATAGCTCTCCCCCTCACCCAGATTGTAGCCAGCGAACAGGCTGTCACCCAAAGCAAGGACGTGAACGGGCGGGCCGGCCAGCACCGGGCCTGATGCCGTTGGCGCATCACCACCGGTGGCGGCTTCCTGCCCGGGCGGCGGCGTGGATGTTTCGCTGCCGCATGCGGCGAGCAGAGCCAGCAGGGCGGGCGCCAACGGAGCCGCAATCGCCAGAAGCCGCTTGTTCATCGATACACCGCCATCTCGCCGCCTTGCCCAGACCCTCTCCCTATGTCATCGCACGGCGGTGACAAGCCCAATGACCAGCCCGGCGACCGGCACGAGCGCGATTGACGCGCGCGACGTCAAGCTCACGCTCGGCAAGGGGCAGGCGGCGGTCGAGATCCTGCGCGGCATCGATCTCACGGTCGCGCCCGGCGAGACGCTGGCGCTGCTTGGCCCGTCAGGCTCGGGCAAGAGCTCGCTGATGGCCGTGCTTACCGGGCTCGAGCGGGCAAGCACGGGCACGCTCGAAGTGGCAGGCGCCGACTTCTCGACGATGGACGAGGATGCGCTGGCGCTCGCGCGGCGCGGACGGATCGGCATCGTCCTGCAGGCCTTCCACTTGTTGCCCACCATGACCGCGCAGGAGAACGTCGCCACGCCGCTCGAACTGGCAGGCGAGAAGGACGCCTGGCCGCGCGCGGCGGCGGAGCTGGAGGCCGTCGGGCTCGGCCATCGGCTGACGCATTATCCCGCGCAGCTTTCCGGCGGCGAGCAGCAGCGCGTTGCCATTGCCCGCGCCACCGCGCCGCGCCCGCCGCTGATCTTCGCCGACGAACCGACCGGCAACCTCGATGCGACCACCGGCGCCTCGATCGTGGAGGTGCTGTTCCGCCGCCGCGCGGAAACCGGTGCCACGCTCATCATCATCACCCATGACGAGGCGCTGGCCGAACGGTGCGACCGGATCGTGACCCTGGCCGATGGCCGGATCGCCAGCGACCGCCGCAGCCGATGATCCGCTTCACGTGATGCGGCGATCATGAACGGCATCTCCTGGGCTTCTGCCTGGCGCATCGCCCGGCGCGACCTGCACCAGCGGTTTCGCGGGCTGAGGCTGCTGCTCGTCTGCCTGTTCCTGGGCGTGGGCGCCCTCGCCGCGATCGGCTCGCTGACCTCCGCGATCCGCGGCGAGCTTGATGCACAGGGGCAGACGCTGCTGGGCGGCGATTTGGAGGTGGAGGTCTGGCAACGGCCGCTGAGCGCGGAGGAAACCGGCTTTCTTGAAGGCTACGGCACGTTGAGCCAGGGGCTGCGGATGCAGGCGATGGCGAGCGCCGGCGGGGCTGCCGCGCCGGTCGAGCTCAAGGCCGTGGACGCCAACTGGCCGCTCTTCGGCGCGCTGCTGGTAGAAGGCGGCAGCCGCTTCGGAGCGCCGCCTGCGGGGCAGGCCTTCCTGGCACCCGGCGCGGCACAGCGGCTGGGCGTGAAGCCCGGCGACACCATCCGCATCGGCACTGCGCAGGTGCGCGTGGCCGGCATCATCGCCGAAGAGCCCGATCGGCTCAGCGAGGGATTCGCGCTCGGCCAGACGGTGATCGTGCCGTACGAACTGCCGCAGGCCGCGGGGCTGGTCGCGCCCGGTTCGATGTACGAGACCAAGACGCGCCTGCGCTTTTCCGGCGACGCCGATCCGGCCGCCGTGGAGGAGGCGCTGCTCGCGCGCTTTCCCGGTGCCGGGCTCGATACACGCACCCGCGACCGGGCCTCACCAGGGGCGGAGCGCTTCGTCTCGCGCATGGGCGAGTTCCTGACGCTGGTGGGCCTGGCCGCGCTGATCATTGCCGGGATCGGCATTGGCGGCGGCGTTGCTTCCTTTCTCGACCAGCGCCGGGCGAACATCGCCACGCTGAAAATCCTGGGCGCCACCAGCCGCGATATCGCGCGCATCTACGGGATGGAAGTGGGCGCTGCGGCGCTGGCCGGATCGCTCGCGGGGCTGCTGGCGGGCGTGCTGCTGACGCCGCTTCTGGCCAGCGCGCTGGGCGAGTTGCTGCCGGTAAGCACAGCGCTGGTGTTCGATCCGCTTGCGCTGCTGCGGGCGCTCGCCTTCGGCCTGCTCGTCGCGCTCGTCTTCGCCGCCCCGCCGATCATGCGCGCGCGCGATTTCCCGCCCATGGCGCTGATGCGGGCGCGTGTCTCGCCGCTCGGACGACAATGGCGCGGGGCGGCTTTGCCGGTGGGCCTTGGCCTTGCGGGCATCGCAGCGCTGGCCATTTTCGGCTCGCCGCAACCTCAGCTCAGCGCGCTGTTCCTCGGCGGAGCGGCGGGGCTGCTGGCTCTGCTGGCGCTGCTCGGCTGGGCGATCCGCAAGGCTGCCCGTGCAGTGCCGCGCCCGCGCAGCCCGATCGTCCGGCTGGGCCTGGCCAATCTCCACCGCCCGGGTTCGGCCACCGGCGCGCTCGTCACCGCGCTCGGCTTCGGGCTGTCCGCCTTCGTGCTGCTGGCGGCGGTGCAGACCAGCCTTGAAGGCAATATCCGCCGCTCGGTGCCGGAGATCGCCCCCGATTACTTCGTGCTCGACATTCCGCGCGAAAGGATCGCCGCGTTCCGCGAAGTCGTACTGCGGAACGCGCCGGGCGCCATCGTTGAATCCACTCCAACGTTGCGCGGCACGGTGCTCGCCTTCGGGCCTGCGGAAGACCCGGTGATCGTATCCGAACTCGAGGACACGCCCGATGGCGCCTGGGGCCTTTCGGGCGAGCGCGGGCTCACTTACGCCGATGCGCTGCCCGATGGGAATGCCCTCACCCAAGGTGAATGGTGGCCGGCCGATTACGATGGCCCGCCGCTGGTCTCGGTCGACGAGGAGCAGGCCGAGGCGGCCGGCATGGAGATCGGCGACATTATCACGGTCGGCGTGCTCGGCGTGGAGCACACCGCACGCATCGCAAACTTGCGCCGGCTCGATTGGGAGAGCCTGGGCTTCAACTACCTGTTCGTCTTCTCCCCCAACACCTTTGCCGACACGCCGCACAACATGGCGGCAACGGTGCAATTGCCCGCCAGCGGATCGGCACCCGGCCTGCTCGGCGCGCTGGTGCGCGCCTTTCCGTCGAGCGCGGTGATCGAGGTGGGGCCGCTGCTCGAAGAAGCGCGCACCATCCTCGATCAGGTGGCGCTGGCGATCCTCGCCGCAGCCTCCGTCGCGGTGCTGGCGGGCATTGCCGTGCTGATCGGCGCGATCGCCGCGGCTCGTGCGGCGCGCATCTACGACACCGTCGTCCTGCGCGTGCTGGGAGCGAGCCGCGGCCAATTGCTCGGTATGCAATTGGCGGAGTTCGGGCTGCTGGCCCTGCTCCTGGCTGGCGTGGCACTGGCGCTGGGTACCGGGCTTGGCTGGCTGGTGATCACCCAGCTTTTCGAATTCGACTGGCTACCCGACTGGCAGCGTATCCTGGCGGTGCTCGGCGCCGGGCTGGCGCTGGTGCTCCTGTTCGCGCTCGGCGCCTCGCTGCCGCTGCTGCGCGCGAAGCCCGCCCAGACCCTCCGCTCGCTATAAGAATTGCCGGCCAAAGCAGGCCTGCAACCACCACCTCAGGCGAATACGCCTAATTGTGCCGGATCCTTGGGATCAGGGCCGAAGCGGTTGGGCCCCGCCGTGCCTGGCAGCGCCATGACCACTAGGAAAGCGATGCTGACGATAAAGCCGATCACGGGCAGGAGCGAGGCGATCACAACGCCCAGATACCACCAGCCCGACAAATTGCGATCGTGCAGCCGCCGCACCGCGACCGCGATGCTGGGTATGAAGATCGCCAGCGCCCATAAGAAGACCAGCAGCATCACCGCGGTGATCGCACCACCGCTGACCATCGCGGTCATCTGGCTGGCATCGCCCATCGCGGCGGTCGGCAATCCGAGCGCGAGCAGCAGGAACGCGACCGCAATTGTGATGATGATGTTCAGCAGGGTGAACATCCAGAATTCCTTGCGCCGCGATCGGCCTGAAAAATCGGCATAGCGCCGCAACGGCAGGATCATCCACTCCATCGCATTCCCCCTTCGTTCCTTGGCTTGGCCCAAGGGCACCACATGCGTTCTCGCTGCGCAAGCAGAACCGGCTCAGAACCGGTAGCGCAATGTCGCGCCGTAAGTGCGCGGGTCACTCGGATAGGCCGAGATGCCGCCGGGCTGCGCGGGCGAATCGAAGATCACGCCCAAATTGCGGCTGTCGAGCAGGTTGCGCGACCAGAGCGACAGGACGAGGCCTTCCTCGGTCTCGTAGGCGATGGACGCAGTGAGGTCGTTCACCTCGCGGGTGAAGGGCGCCGCAGCGTCGAGCGCGGGCTGCGCATCGATGATCGATCCATCGGGCCCGCGCACGAGGAAACCGGGCAGTCCTTCGATCAGCTGCTCCCTCGACTGCCACAGATAGCTGGCGCGGGGCACCAGCCGCCCGCCGGGCACGGTGATCTCGTACTGCCCGCCCACCAGCACGCTCCATTCCGGAATGCCCGCCGGGCGCGTGCCCGACAGGTCGCCGACCGCCGAGGAGACGAAGCTGTCATAGACAGGATCGAGATAGGTCGTGCCGAAATTTAGCGTGAGCCCGGGTGCGGGCGTAGCCGTTCCCTCCAGCTCCACTCCAAAGGTGCTCTGCTTGCCGGCATTGAGCAGCGCAAAGCCGGTGCCGGTGAACAGGTTGGACTGGAAGCCGTCGATCTCCTGGTCGAACACGGTGAGGTTGATCGAGGCGAAGTCGAACTGGGTCTTGA
>Ga0210040_10001586_pt1 | contig 33973 bp, 28 predicted proteins | sample CryGeyCG12114_NA_FD_185462 | JGI IMG/M metagenome (GOLD analysis project Ga0210040, IMG submission 185462) | Groundwater microbial communities from aquifer - Crystal Geyser CG19_WC_8/21/14_NA (SPAdes) (version 2) | ecosystem: Environmental > Aquatic > Deep subsurface > Groundwater | place: USA...
ACGCTGCGCACCGCATACGACCCCGCCGTTGGCACCCAATTGGAACGTCATCCGGCGGTAGGACGTGACCTTGCGACGGCGGGGCCGGTTGCGGTGACGGAGAGCTGGGATCGACTTCGCTCCGACACTGCCTTTCACACCGTGTTGTGGGTCAGCGAATGGCCTAGGTCGCAGGTGTTCCCAGGATTTCTATCGCCATTGATCTTCACCAACGGGGTGCTGCGCACTCTGTCACTTCACTATGTCCCGGTTCGCGCGGACCAGGCTGCTCGGGACCTTCGCAAGCAGAAGACCGAACTACTCAGCGACGCCCACCAGCGCAGGCGCATCGGTCAGATCGAGGATGCGAACGCGAGTGCGGAGTACGAGGACGTACTGCAGCAGGAGGCAGACCTCACTGCCGGCCACGGCGTTCTGCGCACCACCGGGCTGGTGTGCGTGACGGCTCCGACCATCGATGAGCTGGACGCCGCGGTGGCCGCGATCGAACAGGCCGCTATTCAGGCGAGTTGTGAGACGCGTCGGCTCGTGGGGCAGCAAGCACAGGCCTTCGCCGCGGCTGCGCTGCCGCTGTGCCGGAGCGTGTGACGCTCGCGCACCTCACTCACAAGGCATCGTGATTGGAGTCCATATGTACATCGAACCAGTGAGCGAATCAGCGCCGCGCTGGATTAGCGTTGTCTTCCTTCAGGGCGACGAAGCGACGCAGGCATTCGACAAGCTCGACCGAGGTGGCCCCGCACAGGCGATCGAGCTCTTGCGGCAATGGGACCGTGGAGACGAGACGGTCGACTGGGCGCTCACCAACGGATACGTGTATGACCGGATCCCCGCCGGAAGTACCGACGTCACGCGGGAGGACAGCGGCTCGTCGTATGCGCTGACCTACAGCAGACCGCATCAGTACGTCTCGCTCCTTCGTCGATTCTTCACCGCCCCGGACCTTGAACTCGCCCTCGCACAACCCCGCGAGTATCGGGAGTTCGCCGCCGACCCCTGGTTCTGCCCGAAACGCCAGCCGACGAACAAGGCTGGACGCACGGTCGCGCTGTGAGCAACTTGATGGACGAGCGACTTCACGCCGCTGCACTCATCGCACGGCGGGGGGAACCTCGCCGCGTGCGCCGGGCACGGAAGCGGTTGGTCGCGCAAATCGAAACGCGCGACCGGGAGGCGAGGCGCTCCGAGGCGCGCAGTCGCTGGCAGCGCGAGCGGAAAGAGGTCCTATCCTCGGCATACCTTCCCGCAGCCGGTGAGGCAGGCCCCGCGCAACTCCGAACCCTCGGACGACTACGCCTTCCCAAGCATCAGGACACGTCGGCGACTCTGTCAGGGCACTATCCATTCCTCGCGGAAGCGGGACTGGGCTCGGCCGGCGTCTTCGTCGGCCAAGACCTCTACTCGGGAGCATCGTTCGTCTACGACCCCTGGGTGCTCTATCAACGCGGCCTGATCACCGCTCCGAACGTCGTGCTCGCGGGCATCGTCGGCTCGGGCAAGTCCTCGCTGGCCAAGTCGCTCTACACCCGGTCGCTTCCCTTCGGTCGCCGCGTCTACGTACCAGGGGATCCGAAGGGCGAGCATACTGCCGTCGCTGAGGCAGTCGGCGGGAAGGCGATCATCCTCGGGCCCGGACTGCGCAATCGGCTCAACCCACTCGACGAGGGCCACCGACCAGCGTCCGCGACGGATACTGAATGGGCTGCGCAGCTGGCCGCCCGACGGCGCGGCTTGATCGGCGCGCTTGCCGAGACCGTTCTCGACCGACTTCTGGGCCCGCTCGAGCACACAGCCATCGACCTCGCTCTAGCTGACACCGTGAGGAGTTCGGACGTACCGATCCTGCCCATGGTGGTCGATCGCCTGTTCGCGCCGAGCCAGGAAGACGATCGGGAAGGGCGCCTCGTCGAAGACGGACGACTTGTCGGCCACGCCCTCAGGCGGCTCGTCGCCGGAGACCTGGCCGGACTCTTCGACGGACCATCAACAGTGCGCTTCGATCCCTCACTGCCGATGGTGTCACTCGATCTATCGCGCGTTGCCGAGAACTCGACCCTCATCTCAGTCTTGATGACCTGCTCGTCCGCGTGGATGGAATCGGCACTCTCTGACCCGGCGGGAGGGCAACGATGGGTGATCTACGACGAAGCCTGGCGCCTGATGGCCTACCCGGCGCTCTTGCGTCGCATGGATGCTCAGTGGCGGCTGGCCCGTCACTTCGGGATCGCCAACATGCTCGTCTTCCACAAGCTCAGCGACCTCGACACCGTTGGTGACTCAGGTTCGGCTATGCGCGCGCTCGCGTCATCGTTGCTCGCCAATGCCGAGACCCGCGTCATGTACCGGCAGGAGCCGGACCAACTCGGATCGACGGCGAGCGCTCTCGGGCTCAGCGGAACCGAAAAGAAGCTGCTGCCCTCCCTCGGCATCGGGCAGGGGCTGTGGCGCGTGAAGGACCGCAGCTTCGTGGTGCAGCACCAGTTGCACCCGGACGAGCTCGCGCTCTTCGACACGACCGCTCGGATGACCGCCGGTCGTTGACGGCTCGCGCCGCTCAGCTACCAGAAATCGAGGTAAAGGAGAGCACGGAGATGGCCAGAGCCTACGACGAATCGCGAGAAGCTCGGATGACACTTGCGATGCTGTCTGAGCCGAGCGACGTCGTCACCGGGACACTTATTGCACGACTGGGCGCCACAGAAACCGTTCAACTCATCACCTCAGGCGGGCGGCTGCCGAACGGCGTCGACCCTGCCGAGGGCGAGCTGTGGCGGCGACGACTCGCCCCGCGAATCAATCCCGGTCAGGTCGAGCGGATCCAGTTAGAGATGGAGCACCACGGCCTGCAGCTACTAACTCCCGAGGACCTCGAGTGGCCCGGTGAACTGCAGCAGCTCGGCGCGAACGCGCCCATCGCACTCTGGCTGAAAGGGGAGCTCACGCCGCTGGCCACCACGCTGCCTGGCCGGGTAGCAATAGTCGGCGCCCGTGCAGCCACGGCGTATGGCATTCAGGTGGCAACCGAACTCGCTTCTGATCTCGCTTATGACCCCGACCAACACGGCTCCGCACCCCTCGGCTGGCACCGCGACTTCGCAGACACCCGCCAGCGACTCCGCGACTGGGTCGCGACGTCCGGCACCAGGCTGGAGCGCGACCGCCCGACACGACAGACCCCCTGGCCGGGCGAACCAGCGGCCGGAGCGGTCGAGGAAATCTTGATAGCGGATCGAGACGAGGATTTCGTTCAGTGGGTTATGGCCGAGGTGATGAGGCGACGCGACGCAGAAGCACTACTTCGTGGAGAGTAAGCATCCGGTCGACTCCACAGCGACGCCCTGCCCGACACTCGAGGCGGGTGAGCGAGCTCACCGGTCACCACGGCCAACAAGTAAGCGGAATCACGGTCGAGCAGGTGATGACCGACAACGGCTCCGCATACCGATCACGGCAGTTCACCGCCGAGCTCGGCACCATCATGCACCGCTTCACCCGCCCCTACCGGCCCCAGACGAACGGCAAGGTCGAACGCTTCAACCTGACCCTCGCCCGGGAATTGGCCTACGCCGCCACCTACCGTTCCGACGAGGCCCGTGCCGCGGACTATCCCCGCTGTCTGCATGATTACAATCACCACCGACCCCACCACCGGCATCGGCGGCCAAACCCCATCACCCCGCGTCCACGACCTCACGGGGAAGTACAACTAACCGGCGTTACTCAACGCCGGATCGAGAGACGTTTCGGCTCTCGGTACCAGCGGTCTCCTTCTGGTCGTCCTTGCTGCTCACGGTCGCCCGAGGCCGCTCCCGCGCTTCGGACGCCCGGACGAGGAGCAACCGGACCAAAGTCAGGGGCCCGGCGACGAGGAATTTCAGCGCATTCCAGAGCAGAAGCAACGCCAAGATGTTCAGCCAACCTGAGCCGCCTGCATTCGTGAGGCCGACGCAAAGCGCCGCAGCGAGTGTGTACGGAACGGCAAGCAGCATCGCAGGGACGCCCCACCTGAGGCCGCGGCGAGTGTGGATAGCGTCGAGCACGATGTTCGTCGGCATGAACCGCCGAAACGTGTAGTACATGCGGGCCGTAACGCCCAAGACGAAACCGAACATGCGGCAGCCTCCATCAGTTCGGCAACAAGAACCTGGAAGGACTGCCTCGTGGAGGTAGTCATGTCATCGCGACGAGCGATGGCGCGTAAGAGATCGCCTCGCCAGCACTCTAGGGCGGGACGCTCGCCGGCGAAAGGCCCGAGCGGGTGCGAGTGCCCATGCCTGGATCGCCGACCATGTCGAGAACTTCGAGGACGTCCCAGCCGTCACCGAACAGCCGTCGGGCGACGGCGTCTCGCTGTCCCGGGCAAGCAGGCCACGCTGAGAGGGAGGCGTTGACATGGGCAGCGGGCAGCCGCCTACCTCTCCTGGTACTTGGGGCGCGTTCACCACGACGAAGGTGCGCGCGGGTGCGTACCGAGCACACACCCGGATTCGGGACAAGGACGGGGTGACGCAGGAAGTCACCGCCACTGGTAAGACCCGGGCCACGGCTGAACGTGCGTTGCGGGAGAAGCTTGTGGACAGGGTGACGCCCACGCAGCAGTTGGTCACCGCCGACACCATGATCGCGAAGCTCGCAAGCCTGTGGCTCGACTATCTCCGCGATGAAGGCCAAGTCGAGGGCACCACCATCAGCGAGTACGGGCGGGTCCTCACCAACGTGGTGATGCCGGAGTTCGGCGGCCTCCGTCTTCGAGAGGTCACGACCAGTCGACTCGATCTCTTCCTCGTCCGACTTCGCGCGACAAGTGCGAGTCGCCAACGGAAGACGAAGGTGCTGTTGGGGATGGCAGTCCGGCACGACGCGCTCGCGGTCAACCCGATCCAACAGACCTCGCGCATCCATCGGGGCAAGTCCGAGACACGGTCACTCACTATTGACGACCTCATTAGCGTGCGTGAGGCGCTTCAGGCGTGGGCGAGCAAAGCACCGCCCTGGCCCCAAAGGCGTTTGACGAGATGGCTCACATTGTCGATGTGATGCTCGCGACAGGAGCACGGATCGCTGAGGTCCTCGCGGTCCGATGGAAGGACGTCAATCTCAACGCTGCCCGTCCCAGCCTCACCACCAGCGGAACGATCAAGACCGAGCGCGGCAACGAAACCTACCGGAAGCCGACGCCCAGTCCAACGCCAGCGTACGGACCGTCATCCTCCCCGACTTCACCGTCGCCGTGCTCCGTCGCCGGCACGCCGCTGCCAAAGAGAACCAGCACGACGCCGTGTTCGCCACCCGGAACGGCCCGACACCAGGTGACAAGCCTGGAGCGGCGCTGGCGCCAGATCCGACAGGATACCGGGCTGGGCTGGGTCACCCCGCACACCTTCCGCAGGACGGTCGCGACCCTGATCTCGAGCGAGTCGACGCCGAGACGGCCTCCCAGCAGCTCGGCCATTCCTCCCCCGCCATCACCCGCGAGTTCCATCTCCAAGCCAGCGATCGCAGCTCACGTCGCTTACGTCCTCGAAGAACTGGCCCGTCGGCAGGGCCGCCCATCCGGCGCTCAGCCAAGAATTAATGGGAAATAAACGGGGAAGAAAGCTTATACAGATTAGTGGCGGCTTGTCGGTCCGGCTGACAGGACTTGAACCTGCGACCCCTTGACCCCCAGGCGTCCGAACGGCACGACTTTCACCCAGAACCGCGCGATTCCGCGGCTCAGATCATGCAGACCGCGTCATGGAGTGTATGGTTTTGGTCCCCTTTTGGTCCCCCTCCGGCGGTGCGCCAAGACCGCCGCTTCCGAGGCGTCGCCGGTCAGTCGATGACGGACGACCTCCCCGTTTAGGAGCTCGCATCGTGCCCTTGCATATGTGCAATGCGATCATCAGCATCCTCAAAATCGTCCTCGATGTCCGCGATGACAACGGCCGTGCCATAAACGACCGCAGCATCGGTTCCTGGTGTTGCCGCTTGGCCTGCGTCGAGCAGCAGCGGGCTGCGCAAGCTCGCGATCTCGTCCCATCCAAATCGGTCTCCTCCTGCTGAGTCTCTTGCGGTGGACAGGTCATCAGTGATCGCTGAGCCGATGACCGTCAAAATGTTGCTGAGTGCGGACACGTACTCGGTCCCAGCGTGAGCGGAGGTGAGTTCATCGATCTGCGCTTTGAAGCCGACAAGACGGTCCCAGGGTTCGTCAAGCACGCGTCCTTCCTCGTCGGGAATCAGAGTGCTCCCGCGGATCGCAATGACCGCCGCGATTGATGAGAGACGACGAGCTTGCTTGAGGTAAGCCGCATAGGGATGAGAAATTGGGGTTGCAGCGATCGAGCCCGCGAATGTGGAAGGCGCTTCGCGATCGCCAAGTGGGATCACCCCCTGATGCGCAACCTGGAAGATCGAGGCAGACAAGTAACCATCGGCTGAGCGCAGTCCAATCCATACACGCCGGTCCGGATGTTCGACAGCAGTTCTCGCAGCATCCGCGAGAGATGTGAGAGCATTTAGATGGGTGGGAAGGCTCTCTCCTCCCACGATGATTGCTAGGTCTCCGGACGGCCAACTCGTCATCGTGTGGTCGGAGAAACTCGGCACTACGGCGACCGCGTACCCCGCGTCTGCGAGCGCAAGACGCATTCGTTCAGCCTCTTTCTGCAAGGCTGCGGAAGAGCGCTCAGTCGCAACGGTAGCTGCTGCTGCGATCCGAGCGGTTCCTGTGTGTCGCCCAGCAGCGGCCCGCATGGATGTACGCATTGACAAGTCCGATCCAGCGCTGGCGGACGCGACCATTCGCAATTGGCGGAGACAGTCAAGTAGCTGAGCGCAATCGGGCGGGTCGGGGAGGTAGCGGTACCGGTCGAGTTCGATCAGTGCACCGACCTTTGGGATGAGACTGTCGAGCGTTCCGACAGTCAGGATAGGGCGTCGCTCGGCGACATCTGCCCGTGCAAGATCTGGAATGACTTGCTGGAGCAGCATTCGCACGACGGTGACGGCGTCGCTCTCGACGGGATAGTCACCGAGAGCGCCGGGCACTTCGTCCGTGTAGCCCTGGTCTGCCGGAGAGTCCATCTCGGAAAGCAGCGCGGTGACCGATTTGAACCGGCGAACAATCGCTTGAGGCACAGCCCGATTGCCTAGGTGGGCGATCGTGATCTCTGGGAGCAGATCGAGGAGCGCCCTGAGCGCTTTAGCCTCAGCCGCAAGCTTCGACGTCAGCGTGCCCGCGCCGTACTTTCGCGACAAGGCTCGAGCCTGGGCTCTGTTATCGGAGACTTCGAGGGCATGGGGCAGATTCTCTCGGGGAATCGCTTTGTCAACGAGCGGGTAGTCGCCGAGCTTGACCAAACGCCCGAGGGCATCCACCGCACTCACCCGGGCTATCAACGCTGTCGGCGCAAGAGCGAGGGCCAGCCGGCAGACCTCAACGACAGCCTCGTTCTGGTTCGGCTGTAGCTCCTCGTCGACGAAGATCCATCTGCCATCCACCCCGTCGGCTACGCGTTCCAGCGATGCTAGCCACGGTGTTTCTGTCGCGATCCTGCGCAGGAGGAACTGCTCTCCGCCGGCTGTGATGACAGCACGCTCCGCAAGCTCAGGTGCCGCGCGGCGCAACGCCTCCGTCATATCGGCCGCGTCCTGCAGCGGCCATACCGTCAGGCGTGCACCGATTGCACCCGCCGTGGGCTCCAGGGCTGTGACGTCAAAACCGCGAAGTACGGTGATGGCCTGCAATAGGAGTTGGGTTGCCTCATCATCGGTGACCGCAGCGGTCGTGAGTTCTTCGACCAGCGTCGTGTCGATCTTTCGCCACAAGTGCTGCATATCCGGATCGGTTGGGACGCTGCGGAGCCGCTCGACGGCTGCCACGATCTCGGGTTTGAAGAGCTGTTCTGCGTCGGGGCGCGGCTTAGTGCGGGACATCATGAACGCAGTTACAGCGTTGCCAGGATCAACGTCACATTCGTCGAGGATGCGCTTCCAGTCGTCGGCCCGCCTTCGAAGTCCATCGGCACGGAAAGCGGATGCGACTGCGATGAGCGTCTGGAGGGTGCGATCACATGTGATGCGCTCGGTTGCGGCCTGGATCATTACGGCTTGGTCAGCCCCGGACTCGAGTGCTCGTCGGAGGAATCGCGCGAGTTCCACGCTGGTCACCAGAGGGACAATGCGCTGGAGAGTCTCCTGCTGTCCAAAGGGGTGAGCTGCCCGGGCGAGTGCTGCGGAGCGGATTTCGTGCAGCGGCCGTATGAGGTTGCCCGTGTCCTCAACGATGAGGTGCTCGTCTATGAGGCGGCGGCTGGCGGCGACGAATGCGCCGTGATCGGCATCTAGAGCGGATTGGATCGCGTGGGCAGGGACGGCGACGCCGTATTGGTTGGCACACGATGCGAGCCGGAGGATCTCAAGCTCAAGATGTCGACCCGGGTCTGCTTCGCGTGCGGCGACCTGCGCGCTGACGACAGTGGCGAGATTCACGCCTTCGGTGAGCAGCGTGACGTACTCCAGTAGAAGGCCGCCTGCTCGCTCGGCTGGTTCCCGCCATCCGGCCCACTCCGTGAGATTGTCAGCCCGGTAGTTGCGCCAAAGCTGCTCTGCAAAGCTGTCGCCAAGCATGGGCGTTATTGTGGCAATGGCCGACAGCAGCGGGACAGGGAAGCGGTCTTCCTCCCGAATCGAAACAATGGCGATCACGTTCGACAGGTCCGCGAGCCGTCTCAGTAGTCGATCGAGGAGATTTGGGTCGTGGCGCCCAGCGTCGTCGATGAGGACTCCCACAGGGGCATACGCACTCGGTCGCAAAGACTCGATGCGCGCGGAAAGAAGCGCGACGGCATCGCGCCCTGTGCGCCCCGTCGGTGTCAGCGAGTGAACATGCTGCCAGCGATACAGGCTCCGGGTTTCGTGGGCAGATGCGTAGGCGAGTGCGCTCTTGCCGCTGCCGCTCGGTCCGGCAATGACTGCCAACCGGCGGGTCGCCGCGACTTCGACCACCTGCTGTGTGAGTTCAACACGGGGCACGAGCAATCCGGCAGCGACGTGAGAAGCTCCCACGTGCACGCCCTGCCGTAGGTCCGAAGCATCAGCAGATGGTTCCCAGTCGATTGCCTCGCAGATCCCCAGCGACCTTGCCTCATCGAGCAACTCGAGGTCGACGGTCGCAAGGATCTGGTCTATGAGGACATCGATGCCTGCGATTTCCACGGCCGCGCGCTTCGCGATATCGGGGTCCGCGTTAGCGTCGCCAGCCTGACCCACTTGGGTGCAGACGGCAGCCACAATGATCTCCGCGAGTCCATCCGGGAAATCACGAGCCCCGGTAACGATGCTGATCGCCTGCGCGTGCGGATCAGGACAGGTAACAACCGAGGCTGAGACCGCAAAGGCAACCGAATCCTGATCGTTTTCGAAGGATAGAGCGTCCAGTTCCTTGGCCAATTCACTCGGGGGACTCGATCCAGGTTGTGCAGCCTCACTCCCCCACTCGGGTACTGGGATTTGAGCGACCGGACGCTCAAGCAAGAGGATCGTCGCAGCGGGGAGTTCGGCTTCCTTGCGCTTCACCCAGGCCTTAGCGACGGAACGTAAGTCTTTCCGCAGGTCTGTCGGGGAGAAATCGCCCGCGCTCTCGCGTCGCGACTTGACCTGGATGAAGAATGACCCATTCGGCGACTGCACCGAAATGTCGTCATACCCTTCAGGCGTCACGACCGCTGTCGCGTCACCCTCGCTCCACAGGCGCAATACAACGAGCGTGGCGACCAGATCCTGAAAACGAAAGCCGCGCCCGGCGCGCGCACCAGCCCGGGAAGCAGCCCACAACGCGGCCTGTGGGTCGGTTGGCACGCTAGTCGACTCTGGGCTGGCAGGCGGCGAGGTCTCCCGTTTTCGACCGCGGCGCACCTGCGCGGAACCTCGTCGACGCGCTTCGGCTATCGCGCGCTCGGACTTTCGACGGGTCATAGGTTGATGGTATCGGCGGCCAGTGACGCATCCAGATGTGCCGAAGTTCTCAGTGGACCTGTTTCCCGAGCAATTCCAGGGTCAGCTTCACCGGGGTATATTGTCGAGCGCAGGGAGCGCCGCGTCCCGATCCTCGAACGCCTCACGAAGGGCGAAAAGCCAGAGGACAGGCTCCTGGTCGGCCCGAAGGCGGCCCGCTCACGACGGCGAACGTTCGCGACGCGACAAACTAGGACCAGATCGTCAGCGATCTCGGCGTACCCGACCTGACCCGACACGGCCTTCGGTTCGCCGGAGCCACCTGAATGGCCGACGCCGACATCCGCTTCACGGTCTCCAGGACTTACTCGGCCGCGCCTCAATCGAGACCACCCGTGGATACCTGAACCCGACGATCGTCACCTCGCCTCTGCCGCCGCACGGTGTCGTGTAGCGAGCACTGCACCTCAAGGGAATCGACGTTCGGGCATCCGCGTGAAGATCAATGTCCCGAATCAGTCCTCCGTACTAGCGGACTCCCACTTGTCACTCACGACTTGGACATGCAAGCGCACCAACGCCGACGGGTGGCTCGACAGAAGCTCGAGGATTACCTCGGAACCATCGGAGCGCGGTTCGCTGGCGATTGCTCGCGTGACATGGGTCGCGAGCCTCACGCCGGGCTCTTGTAAAAGGTTCCGAAGCACCGTCTGCGCTGAATCGCCGCCAATACCTTTCGCAACCCAACTCCCGAGTTCGGCCGCCACGGCCGCCCGCACATGGGTTTCATCGTGGGCTGCGAGTGCTGCGAAGAGTGGAAGTGTTGCCGGGTCCTCGCGTGCCGCGTAGACCCGAACCGCTGTGCGGACCTCATCGTCAGATCCCCCCAGCAACTCAAGCAGCCGGCCTTCTCCGACGTCCTGCGGGAACAGCGAAGCTAGAAGTTCCGTCGCCGCTCCTCGCAAATCCGCACCTCGCTTGAATCCACCGAACATGCCCTCAGCGGCCCGTGCGACCGATAGCCGGTTGAGCGCGCCATGCATCTGGTCGCGAACATCGCTCGGGATGGAGTCCGCCTGGAGAAGCATCAGCTCCAGCCCCGGCAAGATGTCGTTCGGATTGGTTTGCTCCTGGTCCAGCGCCTCGATGCAGGGGGCCCAGTCGGCGAGTTCAGGGTGCCAGATGTTGAGAAGGATGAGACGTCTAAACGCGCTCGGGCCGCCGAACGCGAAGGCACCGCTCTTTGAGTCTGCGCTCTCAGCACGAGTCGCTTCGGCAGAGGCAACGATCATGCCCTGCGCCGCTTCGCGTGGAAGCTGACGCACATCGCCCCATGCAGACAACGCTTGAATGTCTCCCTCGCTGATGCGTGAGAGAAGGTTCGACCGATAGGCCGGGTCACGACGCGCAACGATCAGTTCAACAGCATTGGCGAGTTCAAAGTTGTCGCCCTCGGCACGGGAGGCGAGCGCTTCGACGTCCTCAGCGGACCAGTCCTCCGACCGCACGTTTGCCAGGGCGCGTGCAACCTGGTGAGCAACCGATTGGTCAGAGATGGTAGATAGCCCCGCGATTGTGCGGCGAACGGCCGCCTGCACCTCCTCGGAACAGGAGACATACAGTCGGGCGATCGTGGTCCAGAGGAGTTCCGGGTACAAGAACCTGAGACCCAGCGCGGCGACTCGCGCGGCAGGATCAGCTACCTCAGCGAGAAGCCACGTCATGATCCGATCCGCATCTTCCTCGGAGAAGAGGTGACTTGATAGGCCCACGAGTTCCAGGTCGGCTTGTAACGAGCCTCTAGTGCTGAGCTCAAGATGGACATCTTCAAGAGCGAGCTGAATGCCATCGATAGGTCCGTGATCGAGCAGGTATTCCACCGCAAGCTTCAATTGCTTAACGGCCCCCGCTACGCGCAGCAGGCTGAGGGCGGCAGCAATCTGCGTCGCATCCTCGTTGCGCATGAGCATGTACTGCGCGAGTAGCGAAGCCTCATGTCCCCAGTTCGCAGAGTCTGCGCCGAATCCGGAAATCAGAGTCGTCGATCGAAGCCGCGTCCACGTTTCGTCGAAGGCTTTGAACGTGATCGATGCGTCGTTGGACCAATCCTCGAATGAGGTCTCGAGGTACTTCGCGAGGCCGGTGGTCATCGTCTGAGATCGCCACCAGGAAGCCGCGTTATCTCGCGCTTGGATGGTCGCCGCAAGATAACCTGCTTGCCAGCCGCTGAGCGAGAAGAGCATGTCCGACGCCACGCCGGTCAGGAAGCGTGCGGTGGGGTCCGACGGCGCTGTCTGGCCGATAGGGATTACGTTGAGCGTGAGCGTTCTAGCCTCGTCAAGACGACCAATCTGCACATAGTTTCTTGCAAGATGCAGAGTGAGCCACGCGTGGTCCACCGGGTTGTAGTCATCCCGCTCGTTGAGGGCAGCCTCTACAACCGCAGCTGCCTGGCGAGCATCACCATCCTCGAAAAGCGCCGCGGCCAGCATCGCAGTGTGGGCCGCGCGAACCTCGGGTGACACGTCTAGGAAAGCTGCCTTCAGCGGTTCGAGATCTCCTCTCACCACCCAGGCACGCAATGCACCGTACAGCTTCCATAGGGGGTCCTCGGATGCGAGGCTCGCACGCTCGGCGAGAAGCGGTTGTGTCTCGAGAAGGTGATCGTCGATCTCCCAGAGTCGGTACGCAGTGAGTAGCGCGACCGCTTGCTCGGCTGAAACTTCTTTCACCGACGAGTTGCCGTGTGGAGCGATTAGCCGAGGAACAATCATCGCGTAGCGCAGTCGCGCGGTATCAGGAATTTGCTGTCCAGGGAGCCAGGCACTGCCCTCCCACGTCTGCCCTGTCGAGCCGCTGGTCGCGACCGTTATCAGATCATCAAAGTGTGCTGCATCCACCGTCTGGGACTTCGGCACGAGGATCTTCCGCTGCTTGCCAGTGGAGACCGTCGCCTCGGGCGTGATGTGCACCCAGTACGAGACCTTCGCTTCCCTGTCGTAGAAGACCTGGATGTGAGGGACACGGTGACCAAGCCAGTAGTCGAAATGCTCCGCGGAGTCGGAGAACCACCAACCTTCCTGGCCCTCATGCGTGGCGGGCGCGTCGAATTCGAGCGCCCAGTTCTTGACCTGGGCACCAACGAGTGCGCCGAGGTCGAATCGACGCGCGTCGCGCGCCATAAGCCATAGGTCTGTGCCGAGATCGTGCTCCAGGTTCGGGGCTACGCCCCAACCAATCTCTTCAAATTGGCCCTTAACAAAGCTTTGGCCAGACGTGCCCTTCGCATTGTTCTCAGGTGAACGCATCGCTGACATCAGTGCACATCCTTGAGGCAGGCGGGTCTGCCCCGAGTCTCGTTGACGGTCCGGGTTTGCAGGAGTCGATGTATCTGTGAACTAGGCATCTGACGACACCACCTTCCGTCCGAAACGTCGCAGGCTATCCCTCGTATCGAGCGCCCTTTCGCCGATTACAGGGTCCGCAGAGCGCCTGCAGATTGTCGGACTCATCGGGCCCGCCCCACGACCATGGGAAAGACCTGAGAGTGTAGAACCGAAACGGCTTCTGCTCGAGCGTCTGTCGGCCTCGGATCAGAAAGAGGCTCAGCTGCCGCAGCGATTAGAAGCAGGAGACGAACGGCATCCTGGTAGACACTCGTCGTACGACCGTCCGCAACCTGCTCAAAGTTCACCACGGAACCGAGGCTATCGAGCTACCGCCGCTCCTTTGAGCAGGCTCGACGTGCCCAACCAATAATTTGCTCGTGCGGGACCCGCCTGGCGCTACTTGTCCAGCGTAAGAGTCGCGTGGTCGATTCGCCGATGGATCATTGACGGCGTTCCGAGGAGGTCCGGGGGGGTACAGAGAAGACGAAGCCCGCGCAAGCACCTGCTTCTCACCTGGGCTTTTCGGTCGGGCTAACAGGATGCAATCCTGCGACCCCTTGTGCACGCAACGAATCATCGACTCGGCATGTGGTGGACAGGCGACCCGGTCTCCTAGCGACCTTCAATTCAAGTTGCGCGGGTACGCGTGATCAGCCTGCGCGAAGGCCGGTGCAACTGGCTCTGCTCGGTGAACCGAGCGCGGACACCAGCGCCAGGAGTCCGACGTCGGATAGACGGCGCGCGCGTCACTCGGCCACGAGTGCGACCACGGCCTTCAGGTAAAGTTCAGGCCTATCCTCCAAGTCGTGCGCCCACTCAGCACCATGAACGCCGTCGCGTTGACGCGGCACCACTCCCGACGCGACTCCGCTGTGCACACTCACGACCCCAGCAGTTCGTCCAGGATCTGAGCCGTCACCGGGTCGACCATCTCTGCCGAGACGACGTAGCTCGTACGGGTGATCTGCTCATTCGCGTGCCCGAGCAGCCGTGACGCAATGGTGATGCCGGCGGCACGTTCGACGAGTGTCGCCGCCGTCCTTCGATACAGGTGAGTGGTGTACTCCTCGACTGGAACGCCGAGCGCGACGAGCGCCGCTCGCTCGTCTTCGATGAAGGTGCGCAGCAGCCGCTCATAGTTGCTCACGCTCAGCGAGCGGCCACTAGCGGTTGGGAACAGGAACGCATCGTCATCCGGCTCGGCGAGTGCCAGGCGCCTACGCACGGCAGCGGCGGCCATCGATGGAAGTGCGATCGTGCGTCGTTGGCGCGACCGCTTGGGCGTGTTCTTCCGGTACGTCCCCTCGGTCCGGTTCGACACGATGGTGCCATTCACGATCACCGTGGGTGGGCTGGTTGTCATATCGACGTCGCGGCGCCGCAGGCCGATGCACTCGCCGACTCGCATGGAGGTTCCGAACATGATGTCCATGCCGTCGATGAGGGCCCGGTAGTTGGGCCGAGGACCGTAAGGACGATTCCATCGCTTCATGAGCTCGCGGATGCCGTCGATCTGTTTCGGCGAGAGCGCCGAATCCTTCTTCGGCGCTGTCGGCATTCGCTGGACGTCGCGCACCGGGTTGCTGGGCAAGGCGCCGTCACGCACGGCGTAGCTACAGACCATGCTGAGCACGGAGCGCGCTCGTCTCGCCTTGGAGATGGACTCGTCAACGAGGAGCTGTTGCAGGATCCGGTCGCAGCGACCGGCAGTGAGCTGACCAAGCTTGACCGCGCCGTATCGAGGCACAAGCAGCAAACGCGCGATGGCCTCGTACGACTCGTAGGTCGAGTACGAGAGGCTGCCGGATTTCGCGCGGGTGTGGATGTGTGGCAACCAAGCAGCGATCGCATCAGCGAGCGTGTTGGACGGCAGGAGGTCCGGTACTCCACCCGACGAGACTGCCGCGGCTCGTTTTCGAAGTGCGGTGCGGGCGTCTGCCTCTGTCGCCGCCGTCACCGCCAACCGGTGGAGGTTCCCGCCGTCGTCTCGGCTGTTCGCGCGGGCGCGGTAGAGACCGCTGGCGAGGAGCGTCACATTGATCTTGCCCATGGTGCCGGCCTCGAGTTGCGGTCTAGCCATGTCGCTGCTCCCGCACCCAGAGGACTACGTCATCGACGTTGTAGCGCACGTGCCGGCCGAGCTTCGAGTACGGCGGCCCTGAACGCGTCAGGCGCCAATCCTCAAGCGTTCGTTCCGAGACTCGGAGGACTTCGGCGAGCTCAGGCTGGGTGAGGTACGTGGGCACGATCTGGGTCATCTCGTTCATACCCAGGAGGTGCGCCGGCGGTGCCGGGAGCACCCGGAAGGCGTCGTGGCTTGTCCGCATGGATCGGGACAGCAGACCGCCGTACCTCCCTGGAAGGGAGTTTTTGGTGTCGTTTATGGTTATTCGGACCGGAAACAACACCAGTGAGAGGGTGGGCGAAGGGTGATTTCGCCGCGGAATCTCGCGCCTAACAGTGCTGGGGTACCTGGACTCGAACCAAGAACAACTGAACCAGAATCAGCCGTGTTGCCAATTACACCATACCCCAAGGCGCCAGCCGGAACCGGGCCGTCGGCAAGTTTAGCCCACGATGGGCCGGGGTACCAAAACGAGGGTTGGGGGCGGTAGGGCGCCCCCCTGGAGCGCAGTCCGGCAGCGTGACGGATTCCGTTGCGTCCCTTCGACGAGCTCAGGGACCGTGACGGGCGCACGGGTCCGGAGAGGTACCCGGACCGGCCTGCGTCCCTTCGACAAGCTCAGGGACCGTGGTGGGCGACTTCACGATGAACGCAGGGACCGCGACCCCCAGCGTCCCTTCGACAGGCTCAGGGACCGTGTGCGGCCAGCCACGCGGGCAGCCGCTGAGGAGCTAGGCGCGAGCCGGGGCCGAGATCGCGGACAGGGACAGGTCTCGGTTGACCGTGGCTGCCACTCGGGCGCCCGCTCCCGCCGCGATGATGAGTTGTTGCGGGCCCGGCTGGGTGGAGTCGCCCGCGGCGTAGACGCCCGGGAGGGTGCTGCGGCCGTGGGCGTCCGTGGTGACGAAGCCCTCGTCGTTCGTGTCGAGGCCGAGGTCCGCGGCGAAGGCCAGGGAGGGCTGGTAGATCGGGCGGAGGAACGCGACGGAGCGCGGGACGACCTCGCCGTCCTCGAGGCGGATGCCGGTGAGGCCTGTGCGGTCGCCGTCGACATCCGCGACGCGGCGGCGCTCCACGCGGATGCCTCGGTCGGCCAGGAGGGCCTCCTCGGCATCCGTGACTGTGCCGACGCCGTTGGGGAAGACCACGATGTCCGGCGACCACTGGGCAAGGAGCAGGGCGCGCTCGGCGAGGTCGTCCGTCTCGCCGATGAGCGCGAGCGGCTTGTCGCGCGCCTCGTAGCCGTCGCACTCCATGCAGCTGTGCGCGGTCGTGCCGTAGAAGGCGCGCAAGGACGGCAGCTCCGGCATGACCTCGACGACGCCCGTGGCGATCACGACCGTGCGCGTTATCACCGTGCGGTTCGGGGCGCCGCGCACGCCGGTCGCGACGACGGTGAAGCCCTCTGCGGCGGGCGTGATGCTCTTGGCAAGCGCGAGCTGGAACTCGCCCTCCGGGTACGCCTCGATCTCCGCCCGGCCGAGCTTGCGCAGCTCGAGGGGCGAGACGCCGTCCCGGGTGAGGAAGCCGTGCGAGTGCAGGGTCGCCGCGTTGCGGGGGCGGTTGCTGTCCAGCACGAGCGTGCGGCGCCTAGCCCGCACCAGGTTCAGCGCGACGGAGAGGCCGCCGGGGCCGGCACCGATCACGACCGCGTCGTAGTGATCCTCGCCCCCGTTGGATGCTGCATCGGCACCACCGGGCACAGTCGCGCTAGGCGCGGCACTCGCATCCGCACCCGCGCCGGCACCGCGCTCACCCCGCCCCGCACCGGAGGGCGGACCGATGACGACGTCAGGCATCGGCGAGGCGGCCCGCAAGGCTGCGCAGTCGCGTGAGCGTCTCCGCCTTGCCGAGGATCTGCATCGACTCGAAGAGCGGCGGTGAGATGCGGCGCCCGGAGACACCGACGCGCAGCGGGCCGAACGCGACGCGAGGCTTCAGCCCCATGCCGATGACGAGGGCGTTCTGCAGCATCGACTGGATCATGTCGTGCTCCCACTCCGCCTCGGGGATTTCCTCGAGGGCAGCATCCGCGGCCTCGAGCACGTGCGGCGCGTCGGCCTTGAGCGAGGAGACCGCGTCGTCGTCGTAGGCGAGCGACTCGGCGTCGGTGAACAGGAAGCCGAGCAGGTCCGGCGCCTCGCCGAGCAGCGCCATGCGCTCCTGCACGAGCGGGGCGGCCTCGGCCAGGATCGCGGCCTGCTCCTCGGTGGGCGGGTCGCTCACGATGCCGGCGGCGGCGAGGTACGGCACGAGGCGCGCGGTGAAGATCTCGAGGGGCAGCAGACGGATGTGGTCGCCGTTGATCGACTCCGCCTTCTTCAAATCGAAGCGGGCCGGGTTGGGGTTCACGTTCACGACGTCGAACGCCTCGACCATCTCCTCGAGGGAGAACACGTCGCGGTCGTGCGCGAGCGACCAGCCGAGCAGGGCCAGGTAGTTGATGAGCCCCTCGGGGATGAAGCCGCGGTCGCGGTGGTGGAACAGGTTCGACTCGGGGTCGCGCTTGGAGAGCTTCTTGTTGCCCTCCCCCATCACGTATGGCAGGTGGCCGAACTGCGGCACCCAATCGGCCACGCCGATGTCGATGAGGGCGTGGTACAGCGCGATCTGCCGCGGGGTGGAGGAGAGGAGGTCCTCGCCGCGCAGCACGTGCGTCACGCGCATGAGCGCGTCGTCCACCGGGTTCACGAGCGTGTAGAGCGGGTGGCCGTTCGGGCGCACGACCACGAAGTCGCTGAACGAGCCGGCCGGGAACGTGATGTCGCCGCGCACGAGGTCGGTGAAGGAGAGGTCCTCGTCGGAGACGCGCAGACGCAGGGCGGGCTGGCGGCCCTCCGCGCGGTACGCCTCGCGCTGCTCCTCGGTGAGGTCGCGCTCGAAGTTGTCGTAGCCGAGCTTCGGGTCGCGGCCGAGCGACACGTTGCGGGCCTCGATCTCCTCGCCCGTGGCATAGCTCTCGTAAAGGTGGCCGGACGCCTTCAGCTTCTCGATGATCTCGAAGTACAGCCCGTATCGCTGGGACTGGCGGTATGGCGCGTGCGGTCCGCCGACGCCCTCTCCCTCGTCCCAGTCGAGGTGCAGCCAGCGCAGGCCGTCGAGCAGCTGCTCGTAGCTCTCCTCGGAGTCGCGCGCCGCGTCCGTGTCCTCGACGCGGAAGATGAGCTTGCCGCCGGTGTGCCGCGCGAACGCCCAGTTGAACAGGGCGGTGCGGATGAGTCCGACGTGCGGGGTTCCGGTCGGCGACGGGCAGAACCGCACGCGGACGTCGGCGCCGGTGGCGGTGGACACGGGGTGCACGGAAGCGGAAGACGCTGAAGAGGAAGACATACTGCCGACGATTGTACGGGCCGCGGTCGGCGCCGGCTGGGGGCCTACCTGTTGCGTGCGGGGTTGCTGAGGGTGCCGATCCCCTCGATCTCCACCTCGACGGTCTGGCCCTGCACGAACGGCCCGACCCCGGCGGGCGTGCCGGTGAGGATCACATCGCCGGGCAGCAGCGTCCAGATGCCGGACGCGTACGCGACGATCTCCGGGATGGTGTGGATCATGTCGCGGGTGTTGCCGCTCTGCCGCACCTCACCGTCGACGCGCGTGGAGATGTCGGCGGCCGACCAGTCGAACTCCGTCTCGATGACCGGGCCGAGCGGGCAGAACGTGTCATAACCCTTGGCCCGCGCCCACTGGCCGTCGGCTTTCTGCAGGTCGCGCGCGGTCACGTCGTTCGCGGCGGTGAAGCCGAAGATCACGTCTTCCGCGTCCTCCGCCGAGACGTTCTTCGCGATGCGGCCGATCACGATGGCGAGCTCGCCCTCGTGCTCCACCTGGCTGCTCTCCGGCGGCAGCACGATGGCGTCGCCCGTGCCGATGACGGCCGTGTTGGGCTTCAGGAACAGCAGCGGCGCCTCGGGCGCCTCGCCGCCCATCTCCCGGGCGTGCTCCGCGTAGTTCTTGCCGACGGCGACGACCTTGGAGCGCGGGATCACGGGTGCGAGGATGCGCGCATCCGCGATCGGCACCCGCGCGCCGGTGGGCTGGTATCCGCTGAACATGGGGTCGCCCGCGAGCACGACGAGCTCGTTCTCCTCCTCGTCGAGAATGCCGTAGGAGGGGTCCGCGCCGGTGCTGAAACGTACGATCTTCACCGTCCGAGCCTAACGCCGGCGCTCAGTCGACGAGGCGGGTCATCCAGCCGTGCGGGTCGGCCCGGCGGCCGTACTGGATGTCCGTCAGCTCCTCACGCAGCGACATGGTGAGCTCCCCCGCCGGCGCATCCGCGGAGCCGACCGTGAAGTCCGCGCCCTTCAGCTGGGCGATGGGCGTGATGACCGCCGCCGTGCCGCAGGCGAACACCTCGGTGATCTCCCCCGACTCCACTCCGTCGCGCCACTCGTCGAGCGTGACGCGGCGCTCCTCCACCGCGTGGCCACGGTCGCGGGCGAGCTGCAGGATGCTGTCCCGGGTGATGCCCTCCAGGATGCTGTCGGACTGCGGCGTCACGAGCGTGCCGTCGCGGTAGACGAGCACGACGTTCATGCCGCCGAGCTCCTCGAGGTATTTGCCCTCCTCCGAGTCGAGGAACAGCACCTGCGCACAGCCGTGCGCGTACGCCTCCTCCTGCGGCAGCAGCGACGACGCGTAGTTGCCGCCCGTCTTGGCGGCACCCGTTCCCCCCTTGCCCGCGCGCGAGTACTCGGTGCTGAGCCAGATGGAGACGGGGCTCACACCGTTCGCGAAGTACGCGCCGGCCGGGCTCGCGATCACGTAGTACCCCACGCGGTGGGCGGACCGCACGCCGAGGAAGCTCTCGTTGGCGATCATGAACGGGCGGAGGTACAGGCTCGTCTCCGGGGCGTCGGGCACCCAGCGGGCGTCGGCGCGCACGAGCTGCGTGATCGACTCCACGAAGTCGTCCTCGGAGAGCTCGGGCAGCGCCATCCGCTGGGCGGACTTCCGCAGGCGGGCGGCGTTCCGGTCGGGGCGGAAGGCCCAGACCGAGCCGTCCGCGTGGGGGTAGGCCTTCAGCCCCTCGAAGATCTCCTGGGCGTAGTGCAGCACGGATGCCGCGGGGTCGAGCAGCAGCGGCCCGTACGGCTGCACGCGGGCGTCGTGCCAGCCCTGCTCGATGCTCCAGTCGATGGCGACCATGTGGTCGGTGAAGTGCCTGCCGAACCCGGGGTCGGCGAGGATCGTCTCCCGCTCGGCGTCGGCCCGGGCGGCCGGCGACGGCGTCGTCTCGAATTTGAGGGGGAACGTTGTGGTGGTCGTGGTGGTCATCTCTGTCTCGAATCCTCGGTGTGCTGGGGCGGGCTTCGCGGAAGGCCGCCGGAAAAGGGGAGAACGGGTCAGGAGCGGCCGAGCGCACCGGCGATCGCGTCGCCGATCTCACTCGTGCTGCGGGTGCCCCCGGCCGCGCGGCCGGCGAGGTCGGCGGACACCGCCTCGGTCACGCGGGCGGCCGCCTCGGCGAGGCCGAGGTGCTCGAGCAGCAGCGCCGCCGAGAGGATCGCCGCGGTGGGGTCCGCCTTCTGCTGACCCGCGATGTCCGGCGCCGATCCGTGCACGGGCTCGAACATGCTGGGGAACCGGCCGGTCGGGTTGATGTTGCCCGATGCCGCCAGTCCGATGCCGCCGCTGATCGCGGCCGCCAGATCGGTGAGGATGTCGCCGAAGAGGTTGTCCGTGACGATCACGTCGAAGCGCGAGGGATTCGTCACGAGGAAGATGGTCGCCGCATCGACGTGCAGGTAGTCGACGGCGATGTCCGGATGCTCCGCCGCGATGCGGTCGACGGTGCGCTGCCACAGGCCGCCCGCGTGGGTGAGCACGTTGGTCTTGTGCACGAGGGTGAGCTTCTTGCGGGGCCGGGCCTCGGCGCGCTCGAACGCGAACCGCACGATGCGCTCGACGCCGAACGCCGTGTTCACCGACACCTCGTTCGCGATCTCCTCCGGCGTGCCCACCCGGATGGAGCCGCCGTTGCCCACGTAGGGGCCCTCCGTGCCCTCGCGCACCACGACGAAGTCGACGTCGCCGGGGTCGGCGAGCGGGCTCGGAACCCCCGGGAACACCGCGGTGGGGCGCAGGTTCGCGTAGTGGTCGAGCGCGAACCGCAGCTTCAGCAGCAGGCCGCGCTCGATGATGCCGCCCGCGAGCCGCGGGTCGCGGGGGTCGCCGCCCACGGCGCCGAGGAGGATCGCGTCGTGGCCCCGCAGGCTGTCGAGGTCCGCGTCGTCGAGGATCCGCCCCGTCGCCAGGTAGTGCCCCGCGCCGAACGGGTACGTCGTCGCGTCGACGGTCGCATCCCCCGCCGTCGCCGCGCGCAGCACCTTGAGCGCCTCGGCCGTGACCTCGGGTCCGATCCCGTCACCCGGGATGACGGCGAGGCTGAGGGTGCGCGGCATGGGACTCCTCGAGGTTCTTCGTCGGTGTGTCCCTACACATTAGTGCCGTGCGCCGAAGGGCCTCGGTATGGTGGCCTCACCGTGCATCTCACCGTGCACCCCACAGAAAGCAGGTCACCATGAGCCTCGGACTCGGCATCTTCCTCTTCGTCGTCGGCGCGATCCTGGCATTCGCCGTGGACGTGCAGCTCTCCGGCATCGACCTCAAGATGGTCGGCTACATCCTCCTGGGCGCCGGCATCATCGTGATCATCATCGGCGTCGCCCTGCTTGCCCGCGGCCGCACCTCCGTATCGGAGACGCGCACCAGCGTGGACCCGGCCACCGGCTCGCGGGTCACCCGCAGCGCGCGCAACGACGACCCGCCCGTCGTCTAGGCCCCGCATCCGGAAGGATCGGCGGACCCGTCGGAAGGGCCGGGTGGCTTCGGCTACCCGGCCCTTTTTCGCGCCCGGGTCTTCCGCGCGCCAGGGAGTTCGGCGCGCCCGGGACTCCCCCGCGCCCGGTCAGTCCTCGGGGTGCGTCATGTACCACTCGGTGAACTCCGCCGCCCGGCCGTCCTCGGCGAAGCGGATGACCCAGAGGTTGCTGTAGGTCGCGTCGTCGTAGTGCGTCACCCCCGTGATGGTCGCGACATCGCCCTCGGTGACCAGCGGCGACCAGGTGAAGTCGGCGTCGCCGGGCTCGTCCCGGGCCTCGAGCCACCCCTCGACGATCTCGTCCTGACCCCGCCAGCCGTCGTCGTACGGCTCCGTGCGGTAGATCGCGTCCTCGGTGAACAGCGCGCGGATGTCCTCCGGCTCGTTCGACTCCCAGGCCGTGCTGTACCGGTCCATCCACGCGCTGACGACACTCGTATCCACCATGCGCCTGTTCTATCGCGCCGGGCGCGGTGCGTAAAGCCCCGGCGCCCCTTGGACGGGCTCGGGACGGCGCGGCGCGGGCCTAGTAGGTGAGGTCGATCTCGCGCAGCGTGTCCGCGTCGATCGCAGCGCGAACGCTCTCGAGCACGCCGTCCGGCACGGGCGAGTCGACGCTCAGGATGCTGAGCGCCTTGCCGCCCTCCTCCTGCCTGGCGATCTGCATGCCGGCGATGTTCACGTGCGCCTCGCCGAACTCCTTGCCGTACACGGCCACGATGCCGGGCCGGTCGTCGTAGCTCATCACGATGAGGTGCTTCGTGAAGGGCACCTCGACGTCGTAGCCGTTCACGCCGACGATCTTCTCGATCTGCTTCGTGCCGGTGAGCGTGCCGGAGACCGACACCTGCGAGCCGTCGCTCAGCGCGCCGCTGATCGTGAGCACGTTGCGGTAGTCCTCGGAGACGGCGTCGGTGATGAGCCGCACCTCGACCCCGCGCTGCTCCGCGAGCAGCGGCGCGTTCACGTACGACACGTTCTCGCTGACCACGTTCGTGAAGATGCCCTTCAGGGCCGCGAGCTTCAGCACGCTGACGTCGTGCTGCACGATCTCGCCCCGGACCTCGACGTCGACGCTCGTCACGGAGCTGTGCGCGAGGCCGGAGAACACCTGGCCGAGCTTCTCGATGAGCGGGATGCCGGGGCGCACGCTCTCGTCGATCACGCCGCCCGCGACGTTCACGGCGTCCGGCACGAGCTCTCCGCTGAGCGCGAGCCGCACAGAGCGGGCGACGGACACGCCCGCCTTCTCCTGCGCCTCGTCCGTCGACGCGCCGAGGTGCGGGGTCACGACGATGTTGTCGAGGCCGAGCAGGGGCGACTCCAGCGGCGGCTCGGTCACGAACACGTCGAGGCCGGCGCCGGCGATCCGCCCCGCGGCCAGGGCGTCGTGCAGGGCGGCCTCGTCGATGATGCCGCCGCGGCTCGCGTTGACGATGCGCAGGCCGGGCTTCGCCTTCGCGAACTGCTCGGCGCCGATGAGGCCGGTCGTCTCCGGCGTCTTCGGGATGTGGATGGTGATGAAGTCCGACTGCGCCACGAGGTCGTCGAGGGAGAGCAGCTGCACGCCGAGCTGCTGGGCACGCGCGGGCGTGACGTAGGGGTCGTAGGCGACGAGGGTCACGCCGAAGCCCGCGAGGCGCTGCGCCACGAGCGTGCCGATGCGGCCGAGGCCGACGATGCCGACGGTCTTCTCGTAGAGCTCGACACCCGTGTACTTCGAGCGCTTCCAGGCGCGGCCCTTGAGCGAGGCGTTCGCGTCGGGGATGTGCCGGGCCAGCGAGAGCAGGTGCCCGATGGCGAGCTCAGCCGCGGAGACCACGTTCGAGGTCGGTGCGTTCACCACCATCACGCCGGCGGCCGTGGCGGAGGGGATGTCCACGTTGTCGAGCCCGACGCCGGCACGGGCGATGACCTTGAGCTGCGGCGCCGCGGCGATCGCCTCGGCATCCACCTGGGTCGCGCTGCGCACGAGCACGGCGTGCGCGTCGGCGAGCGCCGCCAGCAGCGCGGCACGGTCGGTGCCGTCGACACTGCGCACGTCGAAGTCAGGACCGAGCGCGTCGACCGTGGCGGGAGAGAGTTCTTCGGCGATCAACACGACCGGTCTAGTCACGGTATGGACTTTCCTAACGATGGCTCGTGGACAAACACTCACATGTTAGTCCGCTAGAAATGAGGCGATGGATTCGTCGACTCTCGAAGTAATACAGCTCGTCGTGCGGGTGCTCGTGGCCGCCCTGTTCCTGTTCATGGGGGTGCTGCACTTCCTTCCGCGCACGTCGAAAGGGATGGCGGAGCTGATCCCGCCGGCGCTGCGCTTCGAGGGCGTCCTCCGCCCGCGCACGCTCGTGCTGATCACCGGAGCGATCGAGATCCTCGGCGCGGTGGGCCTGCTGATCCCGGCGACCACGCTGCTCGCGGGCATCGCGCTCGCGTTCTTCCTGCTCGCGGTGTTCCCGGCGAACGCGTACGCGTCGCAGCATCCGGAGATGTTCGGTGCGGTCGCCGTGCCGTTCCTGCCGCGCCTCGTGGCGCAGCTCGTGCTCATCGGGATCGTGCTGTTCGCCGCGATCCCGTTCGACCGCCTCTAGGGTTCGCGGAGCGAGGCGGGGCGGGGCGCCCGGGTCCACCGGACGCCCCGCGCGCGGCGACTAGCGGGCGGTCTGGCCCTCGGTGTAGTCGTCGTCCGACTTGTTCCACGCGAAGAGCTTGCGCAGCTCGCGGCCCGTCGACTCGATGGGGTGCTGCTCGCCCTTCTTGCGGAGCTCGAGGAACTCGGGCGCGCCGGCGTCCTGGTCCTTGATGAAGCGGTCGGCGAACGCGCCGCTCTGGATGTCGGCGAGCACGGCCTGCATGTTCTCCTTCACCTGGGGCGAGATCACGCGGGGACCGGAGACGTAGTCGCCGTACTCCGCGGTGTCGGAGATGCTCCAGCGCTGCTTGGCGATGCCGCCCTCCCACATGAGGTCGACGATGAGCTTCAGCTCGTGCAGCACCTCGAAGTAGGCGATCTGCGGCTGGTAGCCCGCCTCGATGAGCGTCTCGAAGCCGTACTGCACGAGCTGCGAGGTGCCGCCGCAGAGCACGGCCTGCTCGCCGAACAGGTCGGTCTCGGTCTCCTCGGTGAACGTGGTCTTGATGCCGCCGGCACGCAGGCCGCCGATGCCCTTGGCGTAGGACCAGGCGAGATCCCAGGCGGAGCCGGAGGCGTCCTTCTCCACCGCCACGATCACGGGAACGCCGCGGCCGGCCTCGTACTCGCGGCGCACGGTGTGGCCGGGGCCCTTGGGGGCGACGAGCACCACGTCGACGCCCTCCGGCGCCTCGATGTAGCCGAACCGGATGTTGAAGCCGTGACCGAAGACGAGCGTCTTGCCCTCGGAGAGGTTGTCGCGCACGTCGTCGGCGTAGAGGTGGCGCTGCACCTGGTCGGGCGCGAGGATCACGATCACGTCGGCCCAGGCGGACGCCTCGGACGGCGTCTGCACCGGGAAGCCCTGCTCCTCGGCCTTGGCGCGGCTCTTCGAGCCCTCCTGCAGCCCGACGACGACCTCGACGCCGGAGTCGCGCAGGTTGAGCGCGTGGGCGTGGCCCTGCGAGCCGTAGCCGATCACGGCGACCTTCTTGCCCTGGATGAGGGACAGGTCGGCATCGGAGTCATAGAAGATTTCAGTCACGTGCGGTTCTCTCCTTGTTGTGTGGGGTCGTGCACCGGCCGCCCGCCGCGAGGCGAAGGGCCGGAAGTGTCGAGCGCCGCTCATGGGCGGCGCCGGGTGGGCCCTCCGGCGAGCCCGGAACCCGCCAGGGGGCTCACGCGCTGCGGAAGACGCGTTCGGTGATGGACTTGCCGCCGCGACCGATCGCGAGCAGCCCCGACTGGGCGATCTCCTTGATGCCGTACGGCTCGAGCACGCGCAGCAGCGCGTTCGTCTTGCCGGAGTCGCCCGTGACCTCGATGACGAGCGCGTCGCTCGCCACGTCGACGACCCGGGCGCGGAACAGCGTCACCGCCTCGAGCACCTGGGAGCGGGTCTGGTTGTCGACGCGCACCTTGATGAGCAGGTGCTCGCGCTGCACGGACTGGGCGGGGTCGAGCTCGACGATCTTGATGACGTTCACGAGCTTGTTCAGCTGCTTCGTCACCTGCTCGAGCGGCAGATCCTCGACGTCGACGACCACCGTGATGCGGGACAGGCCCGGGATCTCGCTGTGACCGACGGCGAGGCTCTCGATGTTGAAGCCGCGGCGCGCGAACAGGCCGGCGACGCGGGTCAGCAGACCGGGCTTGTCCTCGACGAGGAGGGACAGGACGTGACTCACCGGGTTACTCCTCTTCCCACTCGGGAGCGTGCTCGCGCGCGTACTGGACGGCGCTGTTGCTGAGCCCCTGCGGCACCATCGGCCACACCATCGCGTCGCGGCTCACGACGAAGTCGATGACGACGGGGCGGTCGTTGGTCTCGAGCGCGAGGCGGATGGCGTCGTCGACCTGATCCTTGCGGGTCACCCGGATGCCGAGGGCGCCGTACGCGTCCGCCATCTTCACGAAGTCCGGCACCATGCGCGTCTCGTGCCCGGTGTTCAGGTCGGTGAAGGAGTGCCGGCCCTCGTAGAACAGGGTCTGCCACTGCCGCACCATGCCGAGCGACGAGTTGTTGATGATCGCGACCTTGATGGGGATGTCATTGATGGTGCAGGTGGCGAGCTCCTGATTGGTCATCTGGAAGCAGCCGTCGCCGTCGATCGCCCACACGGTGCGCTCCGGCTCGGCCACCTTGGCGCCCATGGCCGCGGGGACCGCGTAGCCCATGGTGCCTGCGCCGCCGGAGTTGAGCCACGAGTTGGGGCGCTCGTACTTGATGAACTGGGCCGACCACATCTGGTGCTGGCCGACGCCCGCCGCGAAGACGCCCTCGGGGCCGGTGAGCTCGCCGATGCGCGAGATGACCCACTGCGGCGACAGCAGCCCGTCGGCCGGGTCGGTGTAGCCGAGCGGGAACTGCTCGCGCAGGCCGTCGAGCCGCTCCCACCACTCGGTGAGGTCAGGCGTCGTCGTGCGCCGCGCATCCGCGTACGCGGCGATCAGGTCGACGATGACCTCGCGGGCGTCGCCGACGATCGGCACGTCCGCGATGCGGATCTTGGAGATCTCGGCCGGGTCGATGTCCACGTGCACGACCTTGGCGTCGGGCGCGAACTCGCTCGGCTTGCCGGTGACGCGGTCGTCGAAGCGTGCGCCGAGCGACACGATGAGGTCGCTCTCCTGCAGGCCCAGCACGGCGGGCACCGTGCCGTGCATGCCGGGCATCCCGAGGTGCTGCGGATGGGAGTCGGGCAGGGCGCCGCGGGCCATCAGCGTCGTGACCACGGCGGCGCCGGTCGCGTCCGTGAGCTTCCGCAGCTCGTCCGACGCTCCGGACCGGATGACGCCGCCGCCCACGTAGAGCACGGGGCGCTTCGCCTCGGCCAGCAGCTGCGCCGCGGCCTGCACCTGCTTGCCGTGCGCCTTGGTGATGGGGCGGTAGCCGGGCAGGTCGACGCGGTTCGGCCAGACGAACGGGGCTCTGTTCTGCTGGGCGTCCTTCGTGACGTCGACGAGCACGGGACCCGGGCGGCCGGTCGAGGCGATGTGGTACGCCGCGGCGAGAACCTCGGGCACGTCCTCGGGCTTCGTGACGAGGAAGGAGTGCTTCGTGATGGGCATCGTGATGCCCACGATGTCGACCTCCTGGAACGCATCCGTGCCCATGGAGGTCGAGAAGACCTGCCCCGTGATGAACAGCACGGGGACGGAGTCCATGTACGCGTCGGCGATGGCCGTGACGAGGTTCGTCGCGCCGGGGCCGGACGTGGCGATGGCGACGCCGACCCGGCCGGACGCCGCGGCGTAGCCCTCAGCGGCGTGGCCGGCGCCCTGCTCGTGGCGCACGAGGATGTGCCGGATGGCCGTCTGCGTCATCAGCTCGTCGTAGAACGGGATGATCGCGCCGCCCGGCAGCCCGAACACCTCCTTCACGCCGAGCATCTCGAGCGACCGCAGGATGGCGCCGGAACCCGTGAGTACCTCGGGGGCTGGCGCGGTTGCGGGCGCGGACGGCACAGGGATGGATTCCGTGGGCATCAGCGGAGGTGTCCTTCGTGTTGAGGAGAGGGTGGCGCCGTGGCCGGGCGACTACCCGGTGACGGCGCCTTCTGCGGCGGACCGCACGAGCTTGGCGTACTTCGCGAGGACGCCCCGGGTGTAGCGCGGAGGAAGAGGGGCCCAGCCTTCTCGGCGGGCAGCGAGCTCGTTCTCGTCGACAAGTAGGTCGAGGGAGCGGGCGGCGATATCGACCCGAATCAGATCCCCATCGCGCACGAAGGCGATGGGACCGGAGTCCACCGCTTCGGGTGCTATGTGGCCGATGCACAGGCCGGTTGTGCCGCCTGAGAATCGACCGTCGGTCAACAGTAGTACATCTTTTCCGAGCCCAGCGCCCTTGATGGCCGCCGTGATGGCGAGCATCTCGCGCATGCCGGGGCCTCCCTTGGGACCCTCGTAGCGGATGATGACGACGTCGCCGGAGTTGATCCGGCCCTCGGTCAGCGCGTCCATGGCGGCGCGCTCCCGCTCGAAGACGCGGGCGGGGCCCTCGAAGATCTCGGCGTCGAATCCGGCCGTCTTCACGACGGCGCCCTCGGGCGCGAGGGATCCGGTGAGGATGGTCAGGCCGCCGGTGGCGTGGATGGGGTTGTCGAGCGTGCGCAGGACCTCGCCGTCGAGCGGCGGCACGTCGAGCTCGGCGAGGTTCTCCGCGACGGTCTTGCCGGTCACGGTGAGCGCGTCGCCGTGCAGCAGCCCGGCGTCGAGCAGGGCCTTCATGACCACGGGCACGCCGCCGTGGCGGTCGACGTCGTTCATGACGTACTTGCCGAAGGGCTTGAGGTCGCCGATGTGCGGGACCGTGCTGCCGATGCGGTTGAAGTCGTCGAGCGTGAGGTCGACGCCGGCCTCGTTCGCGATGGCGAGGAGGTGCAGCACGACGTTCGTGGAGCCGCCGAAAGCCATGGCGACCGCGATGGCGTTCTCGAAGGCCTCGCGGGTGAGGATGTCGCGGGCGGTGATGCCCTGGCGCAGCATGTTGACCACGGCCTCGCCGCTCTTGCGGGCGTAGTAGTCGCGGCGGCGGTCGGCGGATGCGGGGGAAGCGGATCCGGGCAGGCTCATGCCGAGCGCCTCGGCGACGGACGCCATGGTGTTCGCCGTGTACATGCCACCGCAGGCGCCCTCGCCCGGGGCGAAGGCGCACTCGATGCGCTTCGCATCCTCGGTGCTCATGCGGCCCGCCTTGACGGCGCCGACGGCCTCGAAGGAGTCGATGATCGTGATGTCCTTCTCGGTGCCGTCCGAGAGCTTCACCCAGCCGGGCGCGATGGAACCGGCATAGACGAAGACCGACGCGAGGTCCAGCCTGGCCGCGGCCATGAGCATGCCGGGCAGCGACTTGTCGCAGCCGGCCAGCAGCACGGACCCGTCGAGGCGCTCGGCCTGCATGACGACCTCGACCGAGTCCGCGATGACCTCGCGGCTGACGAGGGAGAAGTGCATGCCCTCGTGGCCCATGGAGATGCCGTCGGACACGGAGACCGTGCCGAACTGCAGCGGGTAGCCGCCGCCCGAGTGCACGCCCTCCTTGGCGGACCGCGCGAGGCGGTCGAGAGACAGGTTGCAGGGCGTGATCTCGTTCCAGGAGCTGGCGATGCCGATCTGCGGCTTGTCCCAGTCGTCGTCGCCCATGCCGACGGCGCGCAGCATGCCGCGCGAGGTCGTGGCCTCGATTCCGTCCGTTACTTCGCGGCTCCGCGGCTTGAGATCGTTTTCCGGCATGGTAGGAGTCTAAATGCTGCGGGGGCACGCCCTCGTCTGCGGTGGGAGCGCGCGGCGCCCCCGTTGTGTCCCGTGTGGGCGTACGGGGGCCGCCGAGTTCGTCTGCAGGGGTCGAGTGATGGGTGGAGAGGGAACGCGCGGGTCGGGTTGCGGAACGGTGCGGGGCTGAGGTGACCCCTCCTCCACAGGGATGCCCATACGGGGGGTTATCCCAGGAATGACGCGCTGACCGGCAATGTCAGTGGTCGGGAGGATCATGGACCCATGACCACCCTGACCCTGACGGACCTCGCGGAAGCGGTTCCGTCCGCGCTGCCGGCGGCTTCCCTGTCCGGGTTGGGTGACGAGCGACTGCTGGCCGCCGTCCGGGACATCGAATCCCTCGGGCGTCGAGTCGACGCGCTCCGCGTCGCGGCCGCGGGCGAAGTCGCTTCGCGGTCCCGCACGGAGGACGGCGCCGCAGGCCTCGCCGCACGCAAGGGGTGCCGCTCCGCGAACGAGCTGGTGCAGCGGCTCACCCAGGTCTCCGGCGCCACCGGCGCCTCATGGATTTCCCTTGCGGCGCTCACCCGGCCGGGCGTTGCGCTGTCCGGTGCGCCCATGCCCGCACCGTTCGACCGCGTGCGTGCCGCGCTCGAAGCCGGAAGCCTCGGTATAGACGCCGCCGTCGCCGTCACGAAGAACCTCGCCCCGATCGCGGACCGGGTCCACCCCGACGCGCTCGACGCCGCCGAGGCGGAGCTGGTCGCTGCCGCCACGGGCACGTCACCGGACAGCAGCGTTCCTGCGTCCGCGGACGAGATCCGCATCCAGGCGTCCGTGTGGCGGGCGACCCTCGACCCGGACGGACTCGAACCCGATGAGGGCAAGGCCATGGCCAAGCGCGGCTTCCGCCTCGGACCGGAACGCAACGGCCTCGTCCCCGTGACCGGAGGGCTCCTGCCCGAGGCGGCGGGGCGGGTGAAGCGGCTCTTCGACGCCTACCTCACACCGACCACCGCACCGGCGTTCCTGACCGAGGAAGAACTCGCCGACAAGAACGTCACCAAAGACCCTCGGACGGCGGATCAGCAGCGGCACGACATCCTCATCGGCGTCCTCGACACCATGGCACGCAGCGGCGACACCCCCACCATCGGCGGAGCCGCACCCACCGTGCTCGTCACCGTGCGGGCCGAGGACCTCGACACCGGTGGCGCGGGATACGCCGACGGGGTGGATTCACCCCTGTCGCCCACGACGGTGCGGCAGCTCGTCTGCACCGGCGGTGTCCAGAAGGTCGCGCTCGGGAAGAACGGCCGGATCGTGAAGCTGGGGTCGGCGGAGCGGTGCTTCACCGCACCCCAACGCCGAGCCATCACCGTACGGGACGGCGGGTGCCTGATCCCCGGCTGCTCGATCCCGGCCGGGTGGTGCGAGGTCCACCACGTGGTTCCGGCGGCGCAGGGCGGGCCGACGCATCCGGACAACGGGGTGCTGTTGTGCTGGTTCCACCACCGCACCATCAACACCTCAGGCTGGGCCATCCGCATGCGATCCGGGGCACCGGAGGTGCAGGCACCGCCCTGGCTCGACCACTCCCGACGATGGCGACCGGCCACCAAGAGCAGAACGGCAACCGCCGCACGGGTGGCCTCCCGCACGGGATAGCTCCCGACGACCGTCGATGCCCCCGGTCCCCGACATCGGGCACCTCGCCCGACGGCGGGCACGCGGCGCGGGCACGCGGCGCGGACAACGGGCACGCGGTGCGATGTCGCGGCAGGGCCCGCGGCGCGGTGCTTCGGGGAAGAATCGACGCCATGAGGATCCTGGTGTGGCACGTGCACGGCGGATGGATGGACGCGTTCGTGCGCGGCCGTCACGAGTACCTCGTGCCGACGGAACCCGGCGAGGCCACGACGGTCGGGAGCAGCGGGCGGCCCTGGCCGGCAGGGGTCATCCAGATCGACCCCGCGCGGCTGCGCGAGGAAGCGGTGGACGTGGTCGTGCTGCAGCGCAGCGAGGACATCGACGAGGCAGAGCGGCTTCTCGGCCGGCGACCCGGCCGGGACATCCCCGCGGTGTGGCTCGAGCACAACACCCCGAGGGGTGGCGTGCCGAACGAGCGGCACCCGCTGGCCGACCGGAACGACATCGTGCTGGCGCACGTGACCCACTTCAATCAGCTCATGTGGGACAGCGGCGACGCCCCGACCGTCGTGATCGAGCACGGCATCCCGGACCCCGGCCCGCGCTACACCGGCGAGCGCGCGCACCAGGGCGTCGTCATCAACGAACCGGTGCGCCGCTGGCGCGTCACCGGCACCGACCTGCTGCCACGCTTCGCGGCGGTCGCCCCGATCGAGGCGTTCGGGATCGACTGCGACCTGCTGCCCGGTGCCCTCGGGCTCGGCGACCGCGTCGTACTCGGCGGCAACCTCGACGCCGAGGCGATGCACACGGCGCTCGCGCAATGCCGCCTCTACCTCCACCCCGTGCGCTGGACTTCCCTCGGACTGTCCCTGCTCGAGGCGATGCACCTCGCCATGCCCGTCGTCGTGCTGTCGGCCACCGAAGCGCCACGCGCGGTGCCGCCCGAGGCCGGCGCCATTTCCGCTGACGTCGACGCGCTCGTGCGGGAGGCGCGACGACTGCTCGCCTACCCGGACGAGGCCCGGGCGCGGGGCCGCGCGGCGCGCGAGGTCGCCCTCGAGCGCTACAGCCTTCAGCGCTTCCAGGACCGGTGGGACGAGGTGCTCGCCGACGCGACGGCGCGTCCCCGCCGAGCAGGCGGCTCAGACGGGCGGGCCGGGACCGGGTAGCGCACCGGCGCCGCCGCCGTCAGGGACGCCAGGTGCCGGCGTCCTGTTCGGTCACCAGTCCGGGCGCGGCGGGGGTGGTGTCGGCGTCGCGCAGGTCCGCGTTCGCGCTCGTCTTCGCGTGCGCCTCCTCGATGGCCTCCGCGAGCTCGTCCCGCAGCAGCAGGTCCCGGCGCACGTGCCTGGTGCGGTATCCGGCGCGCCCCACCATGTGCGCGGAGACCGGTGCCGTGAGCAGCTGGAAGGCGAGGATCGGCACGAGCATCGCGACGGTGGCGCCGTTCTCCGCCTGCAGCCCCACGGCGATCAGGGCGCAGACAAGACCGAGGATCTGCGGCTTCGTGGCGGCATGCATGCGGGACAGCGGATCGCGGAACCGCACGACGCCGATGCCCGCGGCGAGGGACAGCACTGCCGCGGCGAGCAGGAACAGCACGCTGCCGACGTCCAGCAGGTCTGCGGCGCTCACCGTGCGCCCCCCTCACCCGCGCCGGCATCGCCGTCGGTGGTCGCGTCTGCGCGGGCCGCCCCGGCGGTGGTCGTGCCCGCGGCGCTCGTGCCGGTGGCGGTCGTACCCCCGCTGGTCGTTCCCACGGATTCGGCAGCCGCGGGGCGGTCCTGCTGCGTCACGTATCGCGCGACGCCCACCGTGGCGAGGAACGCGGTCATGGCGAGCACGAGCAGCACCGGCAGGGTGCGCGTGTGCTCGTTCTCCACCATCTCCGCGGCGAGCGCGCAGATGAGCGTCGCGACGAGCATGTCCGTCGCGATCATGCGGTCGAGGATCGACGGACCGCGCACGATGCGGAGCACCGCGAGTGCCACCGCGGCGAAGAAGATGCCCCCGATGACGAGGAACGCGACGTGCAGCATCACTCGGCCCCCCGCCCCGAACGGTCCCGGCTCCGGTCCCCGCCAGCCGCGGCGTCCCCGGCGGCATCGGCGACTCCCGCGGCCCCGCCTACTCCGGCGGGCCCAGCAGGCAGCGGGGCGCGCCCGCTCTCGCCCGCCTCCGCCTCGGCCTCG
>Ga0210040_10001587_pt1 | contig 33968 bp, 26 predicted proteins | sample CryGeyCG12114_NA_FD_185462 | JGI IMG/M metagenome (GOLD analysis project Ga0210040, IMG submission 185462) | Groundwater microbial communities from aquifer - Crystal Geyser CG19_WC_8/21/14_NA (SPAdes) (version 2) | ecosystem: Environmental > Aquatic > Deep subsurface > Groundwater | place: USA...
TTCTTTCGATTAACATAAAGGCCTGATTAAAAGCAACCTAATATATATAAATTTATAGTTCCAACCTATTTTTATATAATTACATTTCAGCATATTCTACTTATAATACATAAGTTAACCCCTGTTAGAGTTATCGTGTTCGGATAGTTTTTTGCGGATCTCTAAACCCGGCAATCAATGATGACATTTGTTACCAGCCGGTAATTTATACGGCCGCTTACCAGTATTACGCTTTGATAAAAGCAGGCATATACAAGGTACTTAAAGTGAAATGAGGAGAAACAGGTGCGCAGGTCCGAAAACTTAACCTAAACTGACAATTTTTATACTACTAACAGCTTGGCTGAAAATTTTTCATATTCTTGGTTAATATATTTTTGCATATTTCTGTCATAAATTCAGAAAACAAGATTGGCAAGCTGCTTGTTATAAACATGATAGCTTTTAAAGCTCACGGTTTAATTCAAAATGTTTAACAACTAAAAATGCAGGATTTAATTATGAGAACTTTAGTGAAAAACAACCGCAGTTCATTCCCAGCTGTTCCTTCTTTCTTTGATGACATGCTAACCCGGGACTGGTTTAACTGGCCAATAAATCAGGGCAATAATAGTGGTTCCGTTCCGGCCGTTAATGTGAAAGAAACAAATGATGCTTTTGAGCTGGAAGTTGCTGCTCCGGGCATGAGCAAGCAAGACTTTAAAGTGGAGTTAGATAATAACATACTCCTGATTTCGGCTCAGAAAGAAGAAAAACACGAAGAACAAGACGAAAATGGTAACTATGCCCGCCGAGAATTTAGTTATCAATCTTTTAACCGTTCTTTCAGCTTACCCGAAAGAATGGTAAAAGGCGACGAAATTGTTGCCCGCTACACCGATGGCATTTTGCATATTACAGTGCCTAAAGCCGAAGAAGCCAAGGTGAAGCCAGCTAAACAAATAGAAATTTCATAATAACAGCAGGCGGGGTTTCCCGCCTTTTTTGTTATTTCTAAACAGTGCCGTTAACTCCCGGAAACCAACAATATAATATCGTAATTACCTGCATACTAGCCAACAAGAGCTTACATCAAACCGACTGATCAATATCCCCCGGCCTCGGGCCGCTATAACGCTTTATTGAATATTGAATTGATAGATAGTCTGTTTATACAGGCCAGCGGCCTGAGTAATGTTTAGTCACGCGCGCGGCGTGCTCGCGACAGTAGAATAGTTATAAGGCCAATACTTTTATTGGACTTAGCGGATTGGCGCTGCTGTAAAAATAATTCTGCGCTTCATTCACTAAGCCGCTTTTAACTGGGTTTTCGTGAATATAATTAACCTTTTGGTCGATAAGCGCATTGCTGGTCAAATCGATGGGATGGTTGTGTTGTTGCCAGAACTGAATTTCGGTGTTAGGCGTATTTTTAGCAAAATGCCGGCATAAGAACAGTAACCATTCTTTGCGGCTTTCCTGCGGATTTTCGCTTATTAACTGTAACAACTGTTTGGCGGTATAACTTTTAAAATCGCGCAGTATATTGCTGAGCAGGCCGTTTTCGGTGGCCGCAATTAAATGGACGTGGCTGCTCATGATGCAGTAAGCGTACAGTTGCAGCCCCTTCTTTTCCTGGCAGTATTTCAGGTTTTGTACCAGGCAATCGCAATATTCGCGACGGATAAATACGTCTATCCAGCCGACAACGGTAAGCGTTACAAAAAACAACCCACCTTCATACGTCTTATAATTCCGAGACATAATGCTTTTATACCACCTTATTGGTGCTTTATACGACCTTACTGAAAAGGTAGCCAGCAAGCTGAGGAAAAGTTAAATCAATTCAATAATCAATTTAATACAAAACAGCCCAAGAATATCGCGGGCGTCCTCGCCCGTGATGACTTCCTTCCGGCCTCTGGCCGCTGTAACCGTTTATGGAAGTTTGATCGGCAACTAATTTACCCTGGCCAGAGGCCAGCGCAATAGTTAGACACGAGCGAGGACGCTCGCGCCATTATAATATATAACAAAATCGATAAAAATCATCATCCAAAAAGCCTTAGATTCCTGGTATCTTTGGCTCTTCTCCTTAATTAATTCTGCTTATTATATCATATTATGTTAGTCTAAATATCCTTTAGGTGTAAGGCTCTACTTTTGAGTATTTTGAGTATTCTAATTATCTAAATTACATATAATATTAGTTTAACTCTTTCATATACCCTATCATTCTATCTTTATATTATCAACAAGCCTTTGATCTAGCTATGTATCCTTATTATCATACGTAAGTTTTATCAAGTTATAAGGCTTAATTACTTGTACTATTTACCAAAGTCTCTTGGTGGGTCTGAATCAAAAAGCGAGCTGTTGCACCAGCTAAGTTAACAGCTAGTTCTGCATGCCTTTTCCCTGCCTTATAGCCTCCTTTTGGCTGTCCATGTGCATCGCTAAGACCATTCCTTAATGATGCAAATCCATAAATTGTTGTTTGTAGGCCACTAAGAATTTGTTTGAAAATTCCTTCATTATGAAGTTCGGGAGCAAGATTTAGGCAGCGTGCTGTTGCCTTAAATAATTTAGGAAGATCATAATTATCTTCATAGGCTGAATTACGTTCTATAAGAATCTGTTTACAAACTGATTCAACCAAAGACCTAGCAGCTGTAATGGCCCCATCAGGGTCAGTAGTTCGGCGATCCAAAGCTTTTTCCCACATACGTTCAACAGTATCACAGTCGAACTTAATAACAGATTCACTTATTATATCATCATGAAGAAATACTTTATCACCCTCTAAATAGGCAAACAATGGTTCAAATTGATTCCGGATATATTCTCGTCTTTCAGCGTAAGTACTATAACTTTTCTTGATGAAAGGCCAGAAGTCATTTAATGCTCGACAGGAAATAACAAATTCAGGAAGAAGACCTTTAGTAACTCTACTTGAAAATAATTCAGTTCGCAACCGAATATATAAGTTATCATCACCTTTCTCATCTTGCCCCACCGCACACCGAGTAAGAACCATTCGTAAATCTTGCACCTTATTCATTAAATCATTTTGCATGAATTTGAGATTTGAAAAAGGCCACTTAAATTAAGTGGCCCTTATTATTTGAAATCTAATTATATATTAACTACCACAAGCCTCGCATGCATCTGGGTTATCCAAAGAGCAGGCCATGTCGCTGCGGTTCTGGTCGTTGTTGTTGTAGACCGGCTGCAGCGTTTCGGCGGCTTGTTTTTCCACCGTAAACTTAATAGCATCAGCGGCGGCTTTGGTACGCAGGTAGTACATACCGGTTTTAAGGCCGCGTTTCCAGGCGTGGAAGTGCATCGAAGTCAGTTTACCGAAGTTCGGGTTCTGTACGTGCAGGTTCAAGCTTTGGCTTTGGCAGATGTAGGCACCGCGGTCGGCACTCATATCAATAATAGTTTTCTGCTTAATTTCCCAAACGGTTTTGTACAAATCTTTAATGTGCTGCGGAATGTTCGGGATATTCTGCACCGAACCGTTGGCCGCAATAATCTGGTTTTTCATGTTATCGTTCCAGATACCCAGCGCAATTAAATCTTTCAGCAAATGCTTATTTACCACCATAAACTCGCCGGAAAGCACGCGGCGCACATATATATTAGAAGTATAAGGCTCGAAGCTTTCGTTGTTTCCTAATATTTGAGCGGTAGAAGCAGTCGGCATTGGTGCAACCAGTAAAGAGTTACGCACGCCGTGTTCAATTACTTCGTTGCGCAGGCTTTCCCAATCCCAACGTCCCGACTCCGGCGTTACGCCCCACATATCGAACTGGAAGATACCCCGGCTGATTGGTGAACCTTCGAAGGTTTCGTAAGCACCGTCTTTCTTAGCCAAATCTTTAGAAGCCGTCATGGCCGCAAAGTAAATGGTCTCGAAAATATCTTTGTTCAGTTGGGCCGCTTCTTCGCTTTCGAAGGGCATGCGCAAATGAATAAACGTATCGGCTAAACCCTGAATACCCAAGCCAATTGGCCGGTGGCGCATATTCGAATTTTTCGCTTCCGGTACCGGGTAATAGTTAATATCGATTACCTTGTTCAAGTTTTTGGTTACCTGGTACGTTACTTCGTATAGTTTCTGATGATCGAATTTCTTATTCTCACCTTCGCCGGTTACGTAACGCGGCAAAGCCAAAGAAGCTAAGTTACAAACCGCAATTTCGTCGGGTGAGGTATACTCAATAATTTCGGTACACAGGTTACTTGATTTAATAGTACCTAAGTTCTGTTGGTTCGATTTGCTGTTAGCGGCATCTTTAAACAACATGTACGGATTACCGGTTTCGGTTTGCGCTTCCAGAATGGCAAACCACAACTCCTGCGCTTTAATGGTTTTACGGGCGCGGCCTTCGCGTTCGTATTTCTCGTACAGACGCTCAAAGTCTTTGCCCCAGCAATCGTGCAAACCGGGCGCTTCGTTCGGGCAGAACAAACTCCAGTCGCCGTTGTCTTCCACGCGCTTCATAAACAAATCCGGGGTCCAGAGAGCGAAGAACAAGTCACGGGCGCGCATTTCTTCTTTCCCGTGGTTTTTACGCAGATCCAGGAATTCGAAAATATCGGCGTGCCAAGGCTCTAAATAAATCGCAAAAGCGCCTTTCCGTTTACCGCCGCCTTGGTCTACGTAGCGGGCCGTATCGTTAAATACTTTCAGCATCGGTACCAAACCGTTAGACGTACCGTTGGTGCCTTTAATATAAGAACCGGTAGCTCTAATATTAGACGCGCTTAAACCAATACCGCCGGCACTCTGCGAAATAAGGGCACAGTTTTTCAAGGTATCGTAAATACCTTCGATGCTGTCATCTTTCATGGTCAGCAGGAAGCAGCTCGATAATTGTGGTTTTGGCGAACCGGCGTTAAATAAAGTTGGCGTAGCGTGCGTAAACCATTTCTCCGACATCAAGGTGTAAGTTTCGATGGCCTGCTCAATATCGTTTTTATGAATACCAATAGCTACCCGCATCAGCATGTGTTGCGGCCGCTCTACTATTTTACCGTCCAGGCGCAGCAAATAAGAACGCTCCAGGGTTTTGTAACCGAAATAATCGTAGTTGTAATCGCGGTCGTAAATAATGCTGGAATCCAGCAAAGCGGCGTTGTTCCGGATTACTTCGTACACGTCTTTGGCCAGCAACGAAGCGTTTTCGCCGGTTTTCGGGTCTTCGTAGGTATACAGCCGTTTCATGGTGTTACTGAACGACTTAGCGGTAACTTTGTGCAGGTTAGATATGGCAATCCGGGCGGCTAATATAGCGTAGTCCGGGTGCTTGGTGGTCATGGAAGCAGAGATTTCGGCGGCCAGGTTATCCAGTTCTACGGTGGTTACGCCATCGTAAATGCCGTCGATTACCTTTTTAGCCACTTCTATCGGGCTCACAAAATCCATGTGCAACCCGTAGCACAGCTTTTCTATCCGGGCCGTAACTTTATCAAACTTAACCGATTCGCGTCGGCCATCTCTTTTTATAACTAACATAGATTAATGAAGGGGTTAATGGGTTGTGAAACAATGTAAACAGCTCCGCCAGTATAGCCAGGCGTCCCCGGCAACAGCGCTTCGACAATAATAAAATAAAGGGAAATAGGTAGGAGACGAAGGAGCCGGAGAGTGGTTGAAGTTATTCGTCTGCTTTCCGGGCTCCTCATTTATTTCTTATTTTTAGAAGTCTTCGTCTAAAGAGAAAACATTATCCGTCCGCTCACTCATTACGCCGGCTTTCTGGTATTCGCCCACGCGTTTTTCAAAGAAGTTGGTTTTGCCTTGCAGCGAAATCATTTCCATAAAGTCGAACGGATTGGTAGCAAAGTAGATTTTAGAGCAGCCCAGCGCCACCAGGAGGCGGTCCGCCACAAATTCGATGTACTGACTCATGAGCTTTGAATTCATACCAATTAAATCTACGGGCAACGCATCGGTTACAAACTCCTGCTCAATCGTCACAGCGTCGCGGATAATGGTTTTTACGCGTTCTTCCGGCAACTTGTTTTCCAACATCGAATACAAAAGACAGGCAAAATCGCAGTGCAATCCTTCGTCTCTGGAAATCAATTCATTAGAAAAAGTTAAGCCCGGCATTAAGCCGCGTTTCTTCAGCCAGAAAATAGAGCAGAACGATCCGGAAAAGAAGATACCTTCTACGGCCGCAAAAGCAATCAGGCGTTCGGTAAAGTTTTCGGAATTAATCCATTTCAGCGCCCATTCCCCTTTTCGCTTCACGCAATCCACTGTTTCCAGGGCATTAAACAAGCGGTCTTTTTCTACGGCATCTTTTATATAAGTATCTATTAATAAAGAGTAGGTTTCGGAGTGGATATTTTCCATCATAATCTGGAAACCGTAGAAACAGCGGGCTTCCGGCAATTGCACCTCCTGCATAAAATTAACGGCCAGGTTTTCGTTTACAATGCCATCGGAAGCGGCAAAGAAAGCCAACACGTGCGAAATAAAATGTTTCTCCCCGTCATTCAGGCGTTCCCAGTCTTTCATATCCGGCGAAAGGTCAATTTCTTCGGCGGTCCAGAAGCTGGCTTGGGCTTGCTTATACATCTGCCACACATTATCGTGCTGTATCGGGAACAATACAAAACGGTTCGGATTCTCTTGTAAAATAGGCTCCATGCTATCCATACTAAAAGGGGTTTAATGAAAAGTATAATATTAAATAGTTGATTTACTTATAATTACTTCCATAATTTCTGCAAACATTTTAAAGTAAACAGGAGATATTCGGGTAAATCTTTGACCAAATATACGGAACAGGGTATTGTTCTACCGCGATAGGCAGCTTTAATTTATAAACAAATTATACAGTAATAAATGTTGATTAATTATTTGCTTATCCACAACGTTATCCTTCCGTAAATTAACTTGTTCACACTATGCTATATAGTTTAGCAGTTAAATTACTAATTACCAAAAGAAAGAAGGTTAGCACTAGTAATTTATTGAAAAGAATATTACCTTTGCCCCCTGATTATAAAAACATATCAAGAAAGCAACATGTACGCAATTGTAGACATCGCTGGTCGTCAGACCAAGGTAGAAGGTGGCAAGTTCATCTATACCAATAAGCTTTCCGGCAATGAAGGTGACGCCGTAGAGTTCGCCAATGTATTATTAACCGACAACAACGGCACCCTAACCGTAGGCGCGCCGTTTGTGAGTGACTTTAAAGTAACCGGTAAAATACTTGGCCACGTAAAAGGAGACAAAGTGATCGTTTTTAAGAAAAAACGGCGCAAAGGCTACAAAAAGAAAAATGGTCACCGGCAACAATTTACCAAAGTTTTAATTGATGCGTTAGCATTCTAATTTTATAAAGACATGGCACACAAAAAAGGAGCAGGTAGTTCGAACAACGGTCGGGAATCGCATAGCAAACGACTGGGTGTAAAGATATATGGTGGCCAGGCCATCATTGCCGGTAATATTATCGTTCGTCAGCGGGGCACCGCCCACCACCCAGGTACTAACGTAGGTATTGGTAAAGACCATACTTTATTTGCCTTAACCGACGGCGTAGTTGAGTTTAAAAAAGGTCGTCAGAACCGTTCTTTTGTCTCGGTGGTTCCGGTTGCGGAAACAGCGAAAGCATAGTTTATAAAAAGTATATAGGAGAAAGGGAAGCTGATTAGCTTCCCTTTTTTGTTTGCGTTAAATAATGTAATATGTAGTTTGAAGGCGAAGAGCTAATCTTTTGAAAGATTGCATCTTTCAAGGTAATGGTGCTAAAGAACTTTATCGGCCTAAGTTGGCTCAAGGCCGCGAGGCCCCGTTTGAGCATTCGGGCGGCTGACATTTCTTTTCCTCCTATCGTCGGAATGCCTCCTACGTCGGCACCAGAAATCTCAAAGGCCCTCACTGCTCAAACTGATGAAGTTTGCTTCGTAGCTTCTGTTTTTGTTAAATTATGCTATCGTACGCACTCAGAATTATCTTACTCTTTTGCCACTCCTTCCCTAATTTAGGGAAGGTGCCCGGAGGGCGGAAGGGTTAAATGCAGCAAGAAGCAGGTAAGTCTCTAGCAGCACGATGAAAGCCAGTTTAAAATGCCTCTATTTTAGAATTCGTTTTCTTAACTTTCCTGCGGCTCCAAAAACAAATCTAAAGTAATCTGATCTGCCAGTAACTTGCCTTTATCCGTCAGGTACAAAACATGATTAGCCACTATAATATATTCCTGCCGAAGCAAGTCTTCAAAATACCCGGCTTGTATAGATAATAAATCCACCCCGAATTCCTGCTGCATCTTTTTTAAATCGCAACCCCAGATGGTGCGCAGGCTAGTCAGTAAATATTCATTGGCCTGATCGGTAAGCGAAAGTTCTTCTTTATCAAAAGCTAATTGGTTTTGCGCCAGCGCAGCCAGGTATTTGGCATTATTAGCAATATTATACTGCCGCGAAACTCCGTTAAACGAATGCGCACTCGGGCCTAACCCTACATAATGCACGCCTTTCCAATAGTTGCTGTTGTGCTTCGATTCGTAACCAGGCCGGCAGAAATTAGATATTTCGTACTGCGTAAAACCGTGTGCCTGCATTTGCTCCACTAACATCTCAAATTGCTGCGCTACAAATTCGTCTTCGCTGGGCTTAAACGTACCTTTTTTGGTCCAGTGGCCAAAAGCCGTTTTTTCTTCTATGGTTAACGCATAACACGATACGTGCTGCATCTGTAAGCTAAATAATTGTTGCAAGTCGTTTTGCCAGATAGCGTGCGAAGGCGCCGGAATGCCGTAAATCAGATCGGTGGTGATATTGGTAAAGCCGGCATCCTGCGCATTTTTTACTGCCGCCGTAGACTCAGCGGCACAATGAGCCCGGTTCATGCGCTGCAAATGCGCATCATGAAAAGATTGCAAACCAATACTAAGCCGGTTTACAGGTGAGGCCGCCAGTTCTTTTAGTCGCGCTACCGATAAATCGTCGGGGTTTGCTTCTAACGTTATTTCGGCGTCCGGTGCAACCGCAAAATATTGGTGCAGCTTTTCAAAAATTTGTTGCAGTTCGGTTTGCGATAACAAAGAAGGCGTACCGCCCCCAAAATAAATGGTGTTGATCTCCTGACCGGCCAGGTAATGCTGCTGCAGTTCTATTTCCCGGCAAATAGCCTGCACCATACTGCCTTTGTGTTGCAGCGACGTACTGAAATGAAAATCGCAGTAATGGCACGCCTGCTTGCAGAAAGGAATATGAATATAAATACCAGCCAATTTTTTGTAAGTAAAAGTGCTTGTTTATAGAAAATTATAAGCCGGATATTCCGTTCTTTGAGAAAGAAAAATAGTCGGTGCTGATTTATGAACAATTAAAAACGCTATTTCTGTTCACGATAACGCTATGAAAATCTAAAAGCCCCGGGAATATATATTTAGCCTTTATGTTGCGTTTGCTTTTCTTGCTTTTGTGCTGCCTTGTTTGCCTGGCGCCGGTACGGGCCCAGCAAAATACGCCTACCCAACCGGCTACCAGCCCCGCCAAAGTAAAAGCAGTGCTGGTAGTATTACAAACCAACGAAGCCGACGCCAATACGCTCCGCAAATATAACTATAAAACTTTGCTTCCGGATTCTTTATCGGCTTTACAAACGTTGCGCGACTTAACCCTGCAACTCCAAAACGACGGCTACTTAACCGCTTCAGCCGATAGCTTTTCTTTTAAAGGCGATACGTTGCGGGTACAATATTTTGTAGGCGACCGCTACCGTTGGGCTTACCTGCGCAACGGCAGTATTAATGATGAATTCTTAACCCAGGCCGGTTACCGCGAAAAATTATACCCCAACACGCCTTTTTCCCCGCGCGAATGGACAAACCTGCAGGAGACCGTGCTCACCCTAGCGGAAAACAATGGTTACCCGTTTGCCACCATTCGTTTAGATTCGGTGCAGATTAACAACGGCGAAATAGCCGGTGTGGTGCACCTGGATAAAGACAATCTTTTTTTATTTGATACCCTGCACATTGAAGGAAGCAGCCGCACCACCACCCGTTTTCTATCTAAATACCTGCAGATTTACCCGGGCCAGCCTTATAGCCAGCAGAAAGTAGCGCGCGTTAATCAATTGTTGCAGCAGTTACCTTACGTAAAGGTGGTGCAACCGCTGCAAGTGCAGTTCACCGAAAACAAAGCTTACCTTTACCTCTTTATAGATGAGAAAAAAGCGAACCAGTTAGACGGTATTGTGGGTTTTCTACCGAACCCTAATACCCAGGCCAGCAATCGTAAATTCTTGATTAACGGCGAAGTAAATTTACAGATCCGCAATATTCGGGGTAGCGGCAAGCAACTGGGTTTGCAGTGGCGCAAAGTACAGCAAGCCTCCCAAACCTTAGATGCCCACTACCTGCATCCTAATATTTTAGGTTCGCCTTTTGAGTTGGGATTAACCTTTAATTTGTATAAACAAGACAGCACTTTCCTGACCTTGCGTCCCCGCGCCCAACTCTCTTACTATACTACCAACGGCAATAAAGTAAGCTTTTTTAGTGAAGCACGCAGTTCCAGGCTTTTGCTTTCTACGCCCAGCATTCTGAACCAGAAAGATACGCTGGCGGATAGCCGCTACCAGGCTTACGGTATTAATTTTCAGCGCCAAACTTTAGACGACTTGTTTTTTCCGCACCGCGGCTACCTGGCCGATGTACAACTGGCCGTTGGAAACAAAACTATTTTACGGAATCCGGCTTTTGAAGCGGCTTATTACGATACCATCCGGTTAAAATCAACTCAACTTACGGGGGCTTGGCAGCTGGCTAATTATTTTAAACTGGCGAAAAACAGCGTATTGCTCACCCGTTTACAAGGCGAAATGTTGTTTAACCCAAACATGTACCGCAACGATCTGTTCCGATTAGGCGGTTTAACTTCTCTCCGGGGCTTCTCCGATTTTGTCTTTTATGCTTCTGCTTACGCCGTTGGTACGCTGGAATACCGCCTTTACACTGCCGCCGACTCTTACGTGCTGCTTTTCTACGACCAGGGTTATTACCGCCGCGACCTGCGCCAAGACCACACCCAACAATATCCGTTTGGCCTGGGTGGCGGTATTAGTTTCAGTACGGGCGCCGGTATTTTCCAGTTTATTTATTCGGTTGGCCGCTCAAAAGAGATCAATCAGCCCATCAGCTTAAATTTCTCCCGCATTCATTTTGGTATTGTAAGCCGGTTTTAAGGTTAGCTTTAGCTGCTATTGCAACTATTTTAAAAATAAACCGGCTAATAATAAGGCATTTACCAACAGAATCAGAAAAATACGCAACCACTTTTTGATATTCCCGAATATAGTATTACTTTTGCATTACCAAACAGTGCGGGATGGAGCAGTTGGTAGCTCGTTGGGCTCATAACCCAAAGGTCACAGGTTCGAGTCCTGTTCCCGCTACCAAATAATAAGAGAAAGCCTTGTAAGTAAAAAACTTACAAGGCTTTTGTCGTTTCAGGGGTAATAAATAGGTACCAATATTAAGAGAATCGGGTTTAGTTCAAGCATTAGGGGTGGAATACTTTTTCATATCTGTAGTTTTTGGTTTTACCTGTAACTTATAAGAACTTATCTGGATTGTATATATTTTTGTTTATTCAGGTTAGTATAACGTACTGACTTATAACAATTTATGTATCAGAAACAAAAGGTGCGCAAATCTTAAACCATAAAAAAAGCGGCTCCTTTATAGGAAACCGCTTTTTAATATATGCTTTGGCCGAATGTTAATCAGCCTGGTGTCTGAATAGCTTATTTCAAAGAGCCAATCATGTCTTCGGGGCGCACCCATTGCGTAAATTGCTCGTCAGTGAGTAAGCCTAAATCAATAGCTGCCTGGCGCAAGGTAGTTCCTTCTTTATGGGCTTTCTTTGCAATTTTGGCGGCGTTTTCGTACCCGATGTGCGGGTTCAGGGCCGTTACCAGCATCAAAGAGTTTTCTAACTGGCGTTTTATTACTTCGTAGTTGGGCTCAATACCTACGGCTGCGTGTTTATCGAAAGAATCGCAGGCATCGCCTAACAAACGGGCGCTCATGAGCAGGTTATAAATCATTACAGGCTTAAAAACGTTCAGCTCGAAATGGCCGTTCATACCGCCCACGCTAATGGCTACGTCGTTGCCAATTACCTGGGCGCACACCATGGTCATGGCCTCGGCCTGGGTAGGATTTACTTTGCCCGGCATAATAGAAGACCCCGGTTCATTTTCCGGAATGGTAATTTCGCCGATGCCGGACCGCGGACCGGAAGCCAGTAACCGGATGTCGTTCGCAATTTTCATTAAACTCACGGCCAGTTGTTTTAAAGCCCCGGAAGTTTCTACAATGGCATCGTGCGCCGCCAGCGATTCAAATTTGTTCTCGGCCGTGCGCAACGGCAAACCTGAGAACTCTGCTATTTTCTGGGCTACCAGTACATCGTAACCTTTAGGCGTATTTAAACCGGTACCTACCGCCGAACCGCCCAGAGCCAGCTCGCTTAAGTGCTCTAACGTATTTTTAATGGCTCGCATGCCGTGGTCGAGCTGCGATACATAACCCGATAATTCCTGGCCCAAGGTAAGCGGCGTGGCATCCATTAAGTGGGTCCGGCCGATCTTTACCACGTTCATGAATTGCTGCGATTTTTGGTACAAGGTATCGCGTAGTTTCTGCACCATAGGCAAGGTATGTTCTACTACTATTTTATAAGCAGCAATGTGCATCGCCGTCGGGAAAGTATCATTACTCGACTGCGATTTGTTTACATCATCGTTCGGGTGAATTTGCTTTTTCTCATCGAGTAAATTGCCGCCCAGCAGCACGTGCGCCCGGTTGGCTACTACTTCGTTTACGTTCATGTTGCTTTGGGTACCCGAACCGGTTTGCCATACCACCAGTGGGAACTGTTCGTCCAGTTCGCCGGCCAGAATTTCGTCGCATACGCGGGCAATTATATCGGCTTTTTCCTGCGGTAATACCCCCAATTCGGTATTGGCATAAGCCGCTGATTTTTTAAGAATGGCAAAAGCGCTGATTACCTCTTTGGGCATTAATTGGCCGCCAATGGTAAAGTTTTCTTTCGAACGCTGGGTTTGCGCTCCCCAATATTTTTCGGCCGGTACGTTTACCGGGCCCATGGTATCTTTTTCGATGCGGAAATTACTCATAGTCTTGGATTAAAGATTGTTAAAACCGGGGACGAAATTAAACAATAATTAATAAATGATAGCCGATGTTGTGCCCACAATTCTATAAACTGGAAAAAGAAAAAGTCATTTCGGGAGAATTAATCTATTAATTCTCCCGAAATGACTGGCAAAACTAAAATTAAATAATCTTTAGATGTAATTCAGGATTAAAAGTACCAAAGCAATGAAAACTAATAAGGCTCCTAAAGTATAAAACACCCCTATATTTAATAAAGCGCCGAATAATATTGCAAGGAAACCAATCAATATTAAAGCAAAAGCGCTGCGGTTCGACACTGGTCCGGCAGCAGTATCTTTTGCGTCTTTAATTTTACGGTTTGATTTGGTGATTTGCTTGTTAAGCTTTTTCAGAATTACTTTTTGCGCTAAAGTTAATTTTTGCTTTGGAGCAGCTACCTGTGCTTTAGCAGTTACGGTTTGGGCAGTTCTTTCGATTGATATTTTTTTTGTTTTGGCGGCGGCTACTATTTCGGGTAATATAACCGGGGCGGCCGTAGTGCCGGCAGTTAAAGTTTGTTCGGTAGTAGGAGCGGCCGTTGATTCCGCTATTTCGGTTTTCTTTTTCTGGTAAGCAGGCGGAGCCGCACTAAACGAAAAGTGCTGCGGACTGGTACAAGAACTAATTAACAGCATAGCCAAAACAATCAGGCTAACCGATAAATGTAAGAAACGCACGGGAGTAGAATTTTTCATAGCAAATAAGTTATTAAAAGATGGTTTTGCTTAACGTTTAAGTGCAAAAAAAGATTTAGCAAATATATAACAATACTAATATATTTCAAATTATAAGTTGGTTCATTTATATAGAATTTGTTAAAGCAGATTACCTTAAGGCTGGTACCTTAAATAATACCAGAGCCGTATTAGTGAAGTTACAGGAAAGGAGAGGTAATAAAAATGCAAACGAAAATTAATCAGAATAAAGTTTATTTACTGGTATTATATCCTGGTGTACTTAATTGTTTGTTTTACCGGAGCTTTCTTATTCGACCGTATTGTTTTTGTAGCGTAACTTCAGGTAAAGCATGCCGGCATTAATTATTAAAGCAATGGCATTGGTAATAATGATGGGTAAATCCGATTTAAAAATACCATAAGTTAACCAAAGACCATTCCCGATTACATACAATATAAACATCCGAGTAGAAATATCTTGTACATTCTTGGTTTTCCAGGTTTTAAAAAATTGGGGGACTGCCGCCACCGAGGTACACGCACCAGCTACTAACCCGAGTATTTGTATCATATCCATAGTGTTTTGCATACGCAAAGCAAGCCCGGCGTTTACCGAATTAACCACAATTTTTATCCGCATAAATAACAGAAATTATTTAGAAAAGATAGAGGCAATAGCAGCAGGATTGGTAAGTTTGCGGCCGTAAGACAAATAATCTTTATGGCTGCAACATTATCTGGTAACGAAGGCTTAAAACCGCCGCAATGGCAAATATATTTAGCATTTGCGGCCGTGTATATTATCTGGGGATCTACGTACCTGGGCATGAAATTCGCCATCGAGACCATGCCTCCTTTTTTAATGTCGGCCATCCGGTTTACAGTGGCCGGATTTTTCCTGCTGATGTATTGCCTGGTAGTTAAACAGATGCCTTTCCCGGCCTGGAAACAGCTAAAAACACCCCTGCTGACGGGCTTCTTACTCGTAATGCTGGGTAATGGCGGCATGTCGTACGCCGAAAAAACAGTTCCTTCCAGCATTGCGGCCCTACTGGTGGCTACTACCCCGCTTTGGTTTGCGGCCCTGGGCTGGCTGGTTTACGGCGATAATCGGCCTAATTTTAAAATGGTAAGTGGCTTGTTCCTGGGTATGGCCGGGATTGTTATATTAATTGGCCCTAGTCAGCTAAGCGGTCATGCTATAGATTTAGCAGGCGTTATCATTATTATGATTGGTACTTTGAGTTGGGCTTTTGGTTCGCTGTATTCGGCGCATACCAAAAACCAGGCGCCGCCGCTCATATCTACCGCTTTGCAAATGCTGGCCGGCGGTATTTTTTTATTTATACTTTCTTTTTTACTCGGTGATTTTAAGTCGTTTCACGTGGAAAGTATCTCGGGTAAGTCGTTATTGGCTTTAGGCTACCTGATTGTTTTTGGCTCCTGGATTGGCTATACTTCTTACAGCTGGCTTATCCGGGTGGTGCCGCCTAGCCAGGCTTCTACTTACGCTTACGTTAATCCTTTGGTAGCCGTACTGCTGGGCTGGCTTTTAGGCGGCGAATCGGTTACATCGCAGATGCTGGTTGCGGGCGCCTGTATTTTGCCCGGTGTTATTCTAATTCTTAAATCAAAATCCAAAACTCCGGCACCTAAAAATACTCCCATAGAGGAACCATAAGTCTATTTCTGCATTTATTGAATTGCCTCCAGCTAAAGCTGGAGGATGTATTCTATTTCCGTTATCCACTAGCTGAAGCTAGTGGTAATTCAAAGTTAATGGATATTTAGTATAAGTTTTTCCGGTCAGATTACCCGGCAAAGAAAAGCTTTTTACTTTTTTATGCCTAATCGTCAGGAACGGCCATTCTTTTAAACTAATTTAATATTGTAATAGTTAAAGATATGCTATTTGGCCTAATACTAGCTGTTCACTGAAAATTTGCTTCCGGAAGTTAATTAAATTGCTGATACTTATCTTTATTACTTGTTTTCTTTCTCCTGATACATCTTTCCTCCTTCGGCTACTAACTTTTGGGCTTGTTCTGCGCCGTGCCGGCCTACTACGTTAAATTCTGCGCCCCGCATTACGTTATAAGAGCGGAAGAAGTGCTCAATTTCGGTAAGGAGGTGCTCATCTAAATCTTTAATATTCTGAATAGACTGGTGCGTGCGCGATACCGAAGAAACCGCTAGTAACCGGTCGTTTCTTACTGTTTCACCTTCCTCGGTTTGCTCCGCTTCAATAACGCCAATCAGGCGGGCAGGTACCAGGCAACCCGGAAAAACCGGCTCATCCATCAACAGCAATACATCTACCGGGTCACCGTCTTCGCCCAGGGTGCTGGGGATAAAGCCAAAATCGTAGGGAAAGCTGGCTCCCGCCGGCAGTATGCCCTTTAGTTTGAAAAGTTTTAAATCTTCGTCGTAGCTTACTTTATTCCGGCTGCCCTTTACGGTTTCAATAATAATGTTGTAGTCCCCGGAATCGGCATCCTGGAAAGGTAACTGATCAAGCATTTTCATATAATTAGTTCTTTTAATTTTAAGGAATTGGGTTGTAAGTAGCGCCTTACCCGGCTATAAGCTGGTAGGTAAGGCTATGGCTTTAACGGGCACACCTTACCTATAGGTTACTTTTACCACATTTAAGTTTATTTTAGATAAACATCTTTTCCGAAATCTGGTTTAAAGAATAAGGATTGAGCAGACATATTTCTTTTAGCGATATTTAAACATTAGCAGGACATGAGCCAAAAAAAACAGAAAAGTTTATGGATAGCAGCGGCAGGTGCCGGCGCTTTAATCGGGTTGCGGGCTTTAAACCGGCGGCGAAATGCCTTTGATTTTGCTGGTAAAACGGTGTTGATTACCGGGGCCTCGCGGGGATTGGGCTTGGTCATGGCCCGGCAACTCGCGGCTGAAGGCGCTAATCTGGCCATTTGTGCCCGCGATGCGACCGAGCTGGAAAAAGCCCGCCAAGAACTAACCGAAGCTGGCGCCCAGGTACTGGCCGTCCCCTGCGATATTCGGCACGAACGGGAAGTAAATGCCTTAGTGAAAGAAGTAGAAAACCGGTTTGGCCAGGTAGATGTCCTGATAAATAATGCCGGAGTTATTCAGGTGGGGCCTTTAGAGAATATGTCGTTGCAAGAATACCGCGAAGCTATGGATACACATTACTGGGCGCCGCTCTACGCTATGCTGGCTGTGTTGCCGGGGATGAAACAACGTAAAAGCGGCCGGATTGTAAATATTGCTTCGGTGGGTGGTAAAATAAGTTTGCCCCACATGGTACCTTATAGCGGTAGTAAATTTGCGTTGGTAGGCCTGTCGGAAGGTTTTCGGGCCGAACTGAAGCAGTATAATATACCCGTTACCACCATCAATCCCGGCCTGATCCGGACGGGCAGTCCTAACCATGCTATTGTAAAAGGTCAGCACCAAAAAGAATACGCCTGGTTTACGAGTGTAGATGTTTTTCCGCTTTTATCGATGAGTGCCCAACGGACCGCCCGCAAAATAATAGAAGCCTGTCGGTACGGCGAGGCCGAACTTACCTTAACCCTTTCGGGCAAGTTAGCGGCTTTGTTACATGGTATTTCCCCCAGTTTTATAGCTGATTATTTTGGGTTGATTAACTATATATTACCCGAACCCGGCAGTAACCAGCGGCGTAGCGGCCGGCAAAGTAAGTCGGATAAGACGCCGGGCTGGGTAGAAAGCCTTAATCAGAAAGCAGCTAAAGAAAACAATGAACAAAAAGGCAAATAGCTATAAATCAAGAAAATTTTGCTGATTGGTTTAGAATCCTATTTATGCCAGACTGAAATTGAAAGATAAGCAATGCTGTTTTCTGGATTAGTTAAAGGCCAGCATCAGCATTACGGCTAAGCCCAGCCAGGAAAGCCAGAAATAACGCATTATCTGCGGCTTGTTTTTACGGGGTAAAGCCGAAGATAGCACCAGCATGGTACCAACGGACATAACGGCATACAGCAGAATAAAATAAATAAAGCTGTTCCAGTTTTTTACAATAACTGTTTCTTTGTTCGGGTTTTTCTCCACCTGATCAAAAAGCAGGTAAGAAAGCCCGGCATATACTACGGCTTCAAAGCCTATAAAATAAATAAAAGCTAAAAGCCGGTCTAACATATTAGCGGTTATGGCACAAGTTAAAAGTAAAAGGCGGGGTTAAGTTAAATCTTTTTGAGTGAAAGCCGAAGGGCAAAAGTTAGACTTTTTCGCGTGGTAAATAAACTTGCTTTTTACCCCGGGGCAAATTTCCCAATTAAATTATTTTTTTCCCGCGGGTATAATAAGCATTACCCCTCTCCTATCGCGCGGGTAAAATATAGTATGCAGATACTGTAAGCTTCTTTTCTATAGCCTCACTTATTTTTTATCAAATACATCAAACCCAAGCTATTTGGTTAAAGTGTTTGAGCGGAATTTAGATTCTGCCAGGTATCAGTGCTACGCACCACTACCGCCTGATTATGATATATTTATTTTTGTACTTTCAGAAGAGATAATTTAGTAGCGCGATGTTGGAATAATCTATAATGCTACAATCGTAATAAAAACAGGACGGTAGAGAAAAAAACAGAATTCCTCAGGTAAACAGATATCTTGTTGCCTGAATAAGGGCTAAAAATAGGAAAGTTAAATTTCCAGGCTTGAACAAAAGCCTCCGAAATAACATCAAGGCTTATTTTATGGTTTTATTTTTAAAAATTAGCACATTACGAATTATATTATTTGAAGTTGCTTTTTTGCTTGATTTCTTAAAAAATAAATTTATAAATTAGGCTATCATTAAGTTAAGCCTATAGAAGTACAAAATTACGAAATACAGCAGGACAAAAGAATCGGTAATAAAATATCAATATTCTGCTAAAAGTATTTGAGTTATATCTGGTGTTCCATTTCCTGAATATTAAAAGTTCAAGTCTGATTGACTTGTTTTTAGGGCGATCTGGTTTTCCGAATTAAGTTAATGAACTGGTGAAGCAAAGTAGTTGCTTTGCCCGAAATAAAGAAGTGCTATGCGGTAGCAAAAGCTGCCCGGCACGGAGCAGTATTAATTTATTTCTGTTTGCTGTAGCTGTTATTAAAATGAGCGTCCGGATTTTACTTTGCTATGTTTGTACCTTTTTTTCATTTGCTAGCGCCCGGGCGCAGGTAGTCCTGCCTGGCTTAGATAAAGAAGTGCAGCGATTTATGAAGCGCTGGGAAATTCCGGGCGGTTCTTTGGCGTTGGTAAAAGACGGCCAACTGCTTTATACCAAGGCCTACGGCCAGGCCGATAACGACATACCTACGCAGCCTTATCACTTGTTCCGGATTGCCAGTTTATCTAAACCTATTACGGCCATGGCCATTCTGAAATTACAAGAGCAAGGCAAATTAAAGTTAAATGATAAAGTATTCGGGCCAAAAGGGATTTTGAATACTGCTGAATATACCTTTACCGATAAACGGGTAAAAGATATAACAGTACGCCACTTGCTGCAGCACCGCGGCGGCTGGAACCGGGATACCAATATAAACGGTGACCCCATGTTTAATCCGGTTTATATTGCGCACTTAATGGGGGTACCGGCTCCGGCCAGTGCCAAAACCATTATCCGGTACGTATTAAAAAAGCAACTCGATTTTTCGCCGGGTAAAAGATTTGCCTATTCAAATATTGGCTATACCGTACTGGGCCGCGTTATAGAGCAGCTTTCGGGCCTTTCTTACGAGCAGTACGTGCAGGAAAATATTTTGCAGCCAGCTGGTATTACCGATATGCGCCTGGCCCATAATTATTACAACGACAGAATACCCGACGAAGTAAAATATTATGAAGAAGCTGATACGCCGCCTATGCCCGATATAAAAGACGGGCAGCACTTAGTTTCCTGGCCTTACGGCGGTTTTAACATTGAGGCCATGGATGCCCACGGCGGTTGGCTCGCTTCTGCGCCCGATTTAGCCAAATTACTGGTCGCCATAGATGGTTTAGGCAATAAACCGGATATTTTATCGCCGGCCGAAATAGCCCAAATGTTTAAGCCCGACCGCCAAAATCGCACGTATGCTTTGGGCTGGATGGTAAACCGCTACGGCAGTGCCTGGCATACCGGATCTTTGCCTGGTTCGTCTACCCTTATGGCCCGTTTGCCCGATGGTGCCGCCTGGGTGATATTATTTAATGGCCGGCACGATTCTCCAATTTATTTTTCTGACCTGGATGCTTTGATGTGGCGGGCCTTGCACCGGGTAAGAAATTTGCCGAGCCAGGATTTATTTAATTCTCCCATCTTAGCGCATAAAACGTTAATCGAAAACGACGAAATACCCGCGCTAAACGACTCCCCAATTGAAGATAATTATTAACTAATTTCCGGCAGACCTGGCTTCTGGTCGGAAGAAAATCGTACAGACTAACTTCCGATAAAAAAGCTGGTACTAATAAAGACGGGTTATGCAGGCAGTAATTTTTTGTGGCATCCAGGCCAGTGGTAAATCTACTTTTTATAAAAAATATTTCTTTCATACCCACGTCCGCATTAGCCTCGATTTGCTTCGCACCCGCCACCGCGAACGGGTATTTATACAAAGCTGTTTGCAAACACGGCAGCGGTTTGTCGTGGATAATACCAACCCTACGGTAAGTGAGCGCGAGGTTTACATGCAGTTGGCTAAAGCTGCCGGCTACGAAGTAATCGGGTATTATTTTGAGTCGAAAGCAGAGGAGGCGGTAAGGCGTAATAATGCGCGGACCGGAAAAGAACGTATACCGGAAAAAGGCATTTATGGCACCCGTAAGCGTTTGCAAATTCCTGCTTTTACCGAAGGTTTTGATGCGCTGTTTTATGTACGCATAGAAGAACCGGCTGGCTTTTATATCCGGGAATGGATCAGGCCGGCAACTAAAGAAGTGCGTAATTCTTCAGAACAGGAAGATATTTAAATGCTTCCGGTAGCGGTGAGTGTATTCACAAACGCCCGCAGCCGTTGGGCATCTACTACGGCATGGCCGCCAATATCATTATCAAAATAAATATAAACGGCTTTGCCTTCCTGTGCCCAACTCCAGGCCGCTTCTGCCCAATTTTGTAGTACCGCATCCGAATAACTGCCGTCGTATTTCCCCACCGGGCCGTGCAACCGGATATACACAAAATTGGTAGTAGCTATTACCGGCGATTGGTGTTGTTCCAGATCGTAAATACAGAAAGCCACTTGGTGTTGCCGGAGAAGCGCGTATACTTCTTCGTTGTACCAGCTATGGTCGCGGAACTCAAACGTATATAAAAAGCCGGTGGGCAAGGCTTGTAGAAATTGCCGCAAACGTTCCGGGTCACATGTCCAGCGAGGTGGTAACTGAAACAAAATGGGACCTAATTTTTCTTCTAAAGCAACTACGTTTTGTAGAAAATTGGCAATAGACTGTTGCGGGTCTTTCAGTTTTTTAAGATGAGTAATATACCGGCTGGCTTTAACGGAAAAAACAAAACTATCGGGTACGGCTTGCCGCCAGGCCGCAAAGATTTCGTAAGTGGGCAAGCGATAAAAAGAATTGTTGATCTCGACCGTATTGAAAAAATTGAGATAATAATTTAAGTAGGCTGCTGGCTTGGTACCGGCCGGATAAAACAACCCGTGCCAATGTTTATAATGATAACCCGACGTACCAATATGAATAGACTCCAAAGTTTAAGGGATAATCAAATATATTAATTTTAATAGTTTGCTTTATTTATCTGCTGATTAAGCTGTTGCTGCAGCTGGGATGGAGCAGTACCGCTGACCACAAACTAAGAACCGGGAAATAGTTTTCTGATAGTTTTTTAACAATCAACAATCAGCAACCAGCAATTAAAATGGATAACCTACGGCAATATGGAACACCATCGTTTTACGATCCGGAGGTAATCTGAGGATATAAGACGGTGTTTGGTAAGGATCGCGAAGCGGAATGCCTACATCGAACCGCAAAACGAAAAATTCGGCATCGACGCGTAAACCGGCACCCGTACCAATAGCTAACTGACTTAAAGCTTTACTGAAGATAAATTCACCCTGGGGCCGGTCCGCATTTTGGCGGGCCAGCCAGATATTACCGGCATCTACAAACACGGCTCCTTTTATATAAGGAATAATATCGAAGCGAAACTCAGCATTAGCTTCAAACTTTATATCGCCGGTCTGATCGAAATAACCGCTGCCGGTAGTGGTGGTATCTACATACGTGCCTGGTCCTAACTCGCGGGGCCGGAAAGCCCGGATACTGTTAGAGCCGCCGATAAAATATTGTTTGATGTAAGGCAAAGCCGATGAATTGCTGTACGGAATACCGGCCCCGATAATCATACGCGTTGCCAGACGGGTACCTTTGGTTAAATTCTGGTAATAACGGCCTTCTAAGGTTAAGCGGGAGTATTGCGAATACGCTTGCTTTATAACCGTATTAGGACTTACTTCCTGCTTTTGTATTTTAGAGGTAAATAGGTTAAGCAGGTTACCGGATAAATCTAGATTACCATTAAAATAGAAATCGGTGTGGTGTTTTTGCTGATTTTGGGTGTTGTAAGTAAAATTATAAATAGACCCAAAAATAAATTGGTTTTGAAAAGTTTGTCTTAAGTACAAACTATTATCTAGTTTTTCTTGGAATGCAGGACTTACACTGGATAGTTGGGAATACTGGATATTAACAGGCGTTATTTCGTGCGTGATGCGGGGCTTAGGTTTCCAGACGTAACCGTAAGTGGCATTGTAACCCAACATCTGGAAATAATTAGTCCGGTCCATGAAGGAGAAACCTAAGGTAAAGCGGGTACGCGGCACAAACTCCGTACGCAGATTACGAAAATTGTTAAAAGGTGTCATAAACCGGGGAACATCCAGTTGGGCCTGGGCGCCAAAAGTCAATGAATTTAAACCGTTGGAATTGCTGCTGTTATCGGCCGTTTCGGTATCACTACTTTGGCTCGAAAAGCTGGTTTCCTGACTGGCATTTAAATTAAGCTGAAATTGCTCGGCACCCCGCATCAGGTTACGATGGCGATAACGCAGGTTAATACCAGGCCCGGCAAAACCGTTATTTTTGGTTACAGCTTCTACTTCGGCCCGCAGCGATTGCAGGCGCTGCGGCGACAAACGGACGGTAGCATTTAAAGCATTGGGAATACTATCGCTGTCTTTAAACTGGATTTCGGCAAACCGAAACAAACCCAAACCCATCAGGCGGCTGATGGTTAAAGCATGATCGCGCCGGTTATAAAGCTTCCCTTTTTCGATAAACACGGCTGGTAATAAATGTTTCGCTTTCAGCGATTCTTCGTCAGGATAATATTTATAACCATTTATCCGGACCGGCGGATTGGCTGGAATACTATCCTGACCCAACTGGAAATTAGTATAAATAGAAATATCACCTAATTTATAAGGCTGCAAGGCTTTTTCCGGCGCTTCCGGTTTTATAGTAGGATATACCTGTACGGTATATTCATTATAAGTGGTATCTACCTTATACAAAATAAAATCCGGGTCGAAATAATAATAACCTTTGTTTTTCAGATCGGCATCTACGCGTACGCGGTCGGCGGTAAAACTAGCCAGGTTATAGATATCGCCTACTTTTAATAAACTGGCTTCCTGCGAAGCCGCCATATCGCGGTAAACCTGGGCTACCGTATCGCCGGTAGGGTAAGTAATACTACTAATGGTATAAGGCTTGGTTACCTGGGCGGTATACGTAAGGCCAACCGTTTTATCTTTTACTTCTTGTTTGTACGCAATCTTAGAATTAAAGTAGCCATCGTTGTTCAATCGGTTCACCATAATGTCGGCAATATGATCCGCATTTACCGAATCGTAGTAAACCGGTGGCTCGCCTAAATTATTTTTGATAAAACTGCGTAAGCCTTTTTTCTTTTTAGGCGTGCCGGCCAGGTTATAAAAGAAAAGGCCGGGCCGCATACCAAAGAAAGATTTATTGGGTTGCGGCGTAATAACCGCCGTCAGTTCGGTAGCTAATGCGCTTTCGTTTTTAATTTTTTCGCTTGATTCGAGTTTAACGGTGGCACCGGTATATAAGCGTTTCCCGTCCGGAATTTTATTAGTGCCGCTGCAACCGGTTATGTAAAGTAAACCAATTATACTGAAAAGCGACAAAGCCGTTTTCCGGTACAGATTACTGTTAGTTAGGAGATTAGTAAGGCGAAAGCCAATCATATTTTAAGGGTAAGTTTGTTTAAAATCTTTCTTTATTTGGCTTAACTGGTTTGAGTTCCGCCAACGGAAACCTTTATTTTATCACTAACACCGGTTTATTTGCTAGCAGCAGCTTAATTGTTTTCTACCAATCCTTCCGAATTCCGGTTACGGCGGGGTTGATCTTGTCTTCTGCTACTGAACAGGTTTTTAAATAAATCGTTGAAATCGTTAAAACTGCGGGTAAATATTAAGGATAAGCCGGTTTCCAGCACTTGGGTTTCGGTCAGGTCTTCGTATGATGGGTGTTGAAAGCCCCGCACCCGCAAACGTCCGTTAGGCGTAATCATGTATTCTACGGATATATTACCAGCAAAGCCCCCGGTTCCACTCTGCGACGAAGAAGCACCGGAACCACCAGCCAAACCTACATCGGTGCCTAGTTGCACCACCAACCGGTTATTTAGGAATTGGTGATTCAGAGCCACGTTTAAATCGGTCCGGTTCTGGCCAGTGCTGGAACCGGAAGAATAATCTTCGTAAGAATTTAAACCTAACTCCAAGCCCAGGCCGCCTAAATACCGGCCGGTTAATTTATTTAACTGATCACTCAATAAAGAACTAACACTGGACCGGGCGGTAGATGCCAGAGAGCCGCCGCCGCCGGACTGCAACGGATCGGAAGCCATGAAGCGGCCCAGTACAATCAGCGAAAATGCCTGGCGGTTTAGTTCTGAGGGGTCTTGCCGGATGATTTGCAAGCGCTGGTCGGCAGCTACCCCGGTGCCGGTACCCTTAGCCGTTTCTTCTAATTGTATATCAAAACTAATATCAGGTTTGAGCATATCCCCTTTTAAAATGATGTAGACATCGAAAGGTAATTGTTGCCGGTTCTTATTAGCAACATCATCACTCTGGGCAGATACCAGTTCGGTTGTGCCGGTTTTTACATTATAAATAGCCCGGATATCCATATCAGCAGTCAGCGGATCGCCGGCCCAGGTAATGCTGCTGCCCCGGGCAATATCAAATTCCCGATGCGTCAAGCCGTAAAAGTTTAAGCGGTATTTGCCGCTGGTAACCACGTACCGGCCACTCATGGTAATATTGCCATCGTCGTCCATGCCAGCATTTAATTCACCCCGGCCGCGTACTTCCAGGAAGTCGCCAGAGGCTTCGTCTATTATAACGGTAAAAGGTATCTCGTCCGAAACATCAATTACCCCGCTTACATTAAAGCCGGTAATACCAGTTTGGGTTAAGGTATCACGTTGCTGCAGTTCGGCCAGCCGGGCCGCCAGCGTATCGCTCAGATCTACAAACTGGACAATGCCTTCGTGTTCCACCATGCCGGCGGCCGATGATGGAATTACCAAGGTCATGGCTGATCCGGTGATAGGTTTAATGCGGCCGCTTATATCGGGCTGATTCATTTCACCACCAATCTTGGCATTGGTATCCAAAATTAGTTTTCCGTAATACAGCGGGTTATCGGCCGAGGTAGAATTCATTACCACAAAATTATTAGCTACCGCATCTAAGGCAAAGCGGTAGTTCAGGTAATCGGGGGTGAAGATGGTACCGTTTACCACCGCTTTATTATTAGTAGAATCCAGGACGGTAAAATTAGAGAAGTTTATACCCTGTTCATTAAAGGTCATGGTTTCGTTGGCCAGGCGGAAAGGTGCGCCCAGCAAGGTTGGCGTAAACGCCGCATTGGTAAAGGTGGCCTGTCCCAGAATAGTCGGATTACTGATGCTACCGGTAATGTTTAAGCGGCCTCCTAATGTGCCCGACATATCCTGCAATTGCCCCAGGGTAAAACCTTGGAAAGTGGCTAAATTCAGCCCTACTATATCAGCGGTTAAGTTAAGGGCATTATCAGTAGTTTGCGCTATGTAATAACCGGAGACCGTAGCGTTGTTGCCGTTACCGGAAAGGGTAGCGTTTACATTATACCGGTCGCCTTCGCCGGTACTAGCCCGCACGCCAATGTCGCCGATCAGGTTTTTCTGAAAAGCAAAATTGCTCACGGTTACATCCGAAGTGAAACCAAATTTGCTGGTAATATTACGCAAGGTAACATTTCCGTTTATGGCCCCGCTTATCAGGCTGTCGTTTCGTTGAATGGCCTGGAAAATATCTGCTAGCTGAAAATTAGTAAATCCTATTTGTAAAGGTGCATTGGTGCGCTGGGCGCCTACGCTATTAATGGTAAGCGCCTGGCCCTGATTCGATAAGTTGATATCCTGAGCATAAATGTCGCCGGATTTAGTATTGTACTGCAGGAAATTATTAACGGCTACCTGCCAGGGCTGGGCATTAAATATTACATCGCCGGGCGTAAACTTAAACTGGTAAGCATTAGGCTGCGCATTCAGCAGGCCGCCTAAGGCAAAACGTTCTTGTTTAGTGCTATCATCGGTAATACCAACCCGTACTTTTAAGTTATCGTCTTGGGCAAAGCCACCGAAAGTCAGGTTTCTGATCTGCATGGTAGAGTCGGATAACTCATTTAGGGTAAGGTCATAATTTATTTTACTCGCATCACCGCGCAGGCGCAGTTGCAGGCTGTCCAGGTTATAAGTGGTATAAATAATCTGCGGCAGATAACCATCTACGGTTAAATTCTGATTAGCGCGGGTATAAGTACCGTTCACTACGCCGGGTCCAAATTTTTTAAGTTCCGGTACTAAGCCGGAGGTTAATATACCGGTGCGCCGGAAACGGAGATCAAAGTTAAAATCGTTCAGGTTAACGTTAGCCGGAAACGGAGCTTCCTGGATATCGAAATAAGAATCGATGTATTTAGAAAAAGCAACCGCCAGGTCTTCGGCACTGTTCGCACCCCGGAAATGCCCGTTCAGAATATCGGAGCGTAAGGCAATATCAGTGCGGCCCACCTGATTGGCCATTTGCACCAGCATGGTATCGATCCGGTAGGTTTTAGCGCCTTGCCGAATTGCTAAATTTCCTGCATCCAGGGTACCATTTAAAGTATTTAAAGAAGCACCGCGCATATCGGCTACTACTTTCCCTTGCAAGCGCAACGGATCGTTGTAAAAGTGAAGGGCCTGTAAGTTCGCTTCGTCCAGATTCAGGGTAAAGTTATAGCTGGGTTCCGCGGCGCGCATGTTTACGTTGCCGTCAAAGTTAAAGGCCAGGTTATTGTCACGCATGTTTACGGTACCGTTAAACAAATTGCGGTCGGCAGTGCCTTTTATCGCAATGTTATTATAGTTGTAGCGGTTGTAGCGTACCTGCGCAATGGTGGCATCAATATCGGCCCGCATGGTTTCAGGGCTTAAGCCGGTGCCGTTTACGCGGGCATTGGCGGTAATCGGCCCCATAGTGGTATCGCGCATTATTTTTCCTATATCCAAACGATCTATACTAACGGTACCGTTATAACGCTCTCCGGATTGCATCCTCAGGTTGGCCGTGGCATTTCCAAACGAAGTGGTAATAACCGGGTTGGTAGTAAAATTATCTAAAGAACCGGTAAAAGTACCCTTTAGGCTCATGCGTTCGGGCAACTGAATAGTGGCCGGGATCAAATCGTTAGGTAATAAGTTCTGAATATCGGCACGGGTAGTAGAAAAGTTTTGGATGTTTAGGTTGGCGTACAGCTTAGCCGGGTCGGTAATATTACGCAAGGTACCGGTGGCTTGCAGATTGGTGTTAGGAGTAGCCGTTACCCGCAAGTTTTGCAGTTGCAGGTTTTGCATACCGCCCTTAATACCACCACTAGCGCTTACCCGCTCCGGAATACGATAACCAGCGGGCAAAGTGCCGGTCGGCAGGAAAGCCATAATATCGGTCCGGGCTACAGTTAAGCGGTTAACATTCAGGTTCAGGTTGGTTTTATCTACATCCGGCAGGCCCGTAATGGTACCACTAGCATTAACGGCGGTGCCGTTTAAACCGGCCATTTGCAAGCGTTCTATCCGCAGATTATCCACGCGGCCGGTTACGCGGCCATCTACATAAAGCGGCTTGTTCAGAATACTTTTGAACGACGGATTATCGGCCAGAGCCGGTTGGAAATACAGTAAATCGCGGAAGCCAATTTTAGAGTTCGCCATGTCGGCGTTAATGGTCAGGCGGTTGATATTATCCGCCATGGTCTCTAAGCTGGGATAGCCAATGGCTAAGTGCCGCCGGATAATGCTTTCGCCGGTTTCCAGGTTTAAATTAGCTAATTCGGCGTGAGTAGAATCTACGGTAATATCGGTAGCGAAATTCTTTACCTGAAAACCACTTTTCTCTTTCAGGCTCAAGGCGGCTAAGTCGGCGGTGGTGCGGTTGGTGCTGTAATATAAATTGTTCAGGTCTAGATTGATGTCCGAAAAGTCCAGGTGGTTAAAGTCCATACCCTGCTTTTGTGCTGGCGTATTAAAATTGCCAAACTGCACGTTTAAGCCCGCTATGTTCATGCCTTTCAGGGTTACCACCCAGTTGGCCGGCGCGCCTCCTTTGCTTTGCTCCACCGATTCATCCAGGTTTTCTGCCGTTTTAGCGGGGTTGATAACCAGCGAATCGGTAGGCGTAGTTTTATCCTGGAAATAACCAACCGATGTATTTTGCAGATCAAAATTATTCAGGTCCACTTTTGCGTTGGGCAGGTCTATGTTATCGGCGGTAAGTTCGGTACGGCCTACGTTTAAAGCAATGCGCTGGGCCGTAACGGTATTTTGGTAATTCAGTTTTACTTTTTCCAGGGCCACTTTACCTAAGCCAAACTGCATGGTTAAAGGCTTGGCCGCAGCAGTATCGGGTGCCGCCGCTTTGGTTTGCACAATATTGGCATAGCTGTTTTGCAGCGCTACGTTTTTTATCCGGTATATTTCTTTATCCGGGTTTAGTTCATCCATGGTGGCCTTCAGGTTGCCAATGCGCGTCCGGATGTTGTTGCCATAAATCTGGTCGTTCATGGTTAAGAAGATATTTTCCAGTTCTACATCGCCTACGGTGTAGGTAAAACCGGCGGACGTAGTATCTACCGGCTGGGCCGTAGCGGTATCGCTGGCAAAAGCATTCAGCACAAAATCGTAGTTGCTGGTACTGTCGGGCATAAAGGTTTTAATATGCGCCGTAGCGTTGCGCAGCGTAACCGAACTGATATTGATATTGCTGTTGAGCAGGCCAAAGAAATTCATATCCAGCCCCAGCCGGCCAGTATACAAAAGCGTATCGCCTTGCTGGTCTTCCATGTAAAAATCTTCCAGTACCAGGCTGTTCCGGAAATCGGTTTTAACCCGGCCAATGCGTACTTCGGTTTTCAGCTTATTAGCTAGATAAGCAGTGCCTTTATCGGCCAGGAAATTTTGAGTAGCCGGAAATTGTAGGGCAATCACTAGCAACAATACCAAAAGTAAAGGAATGCCAATTATCCAGAGCAGAACTTTGAGAATGGTACGGCCAATATGGGAAGAGGAAGGATTGGTAGTTGTCAAGGATTAAATATTAATATTTTTTCATTACCTTATACGTTAAATTACCTGCAAAAGTGGCTTCTTAAGCCGGATTCTTTTGCATTTTGCCAAAGTAATTTACTGGATTTTGCTCTCAACCAGTCTTTTTCGAACTAAATAAAGGTTAGTAAGGCCTGAAATGAAGTAACTTCTACCTAATTAACCGCGTTATAAAAAGCTTATAGGTTTCCGGTATTATTGAAATTTTAAGTCCGGGCAACTAAAAAGAACGAGCGTATGTGGATAGTTTTTGCTTTGTTGGCGGCCGTTTCATCGGCCATTGTGGTAACTTTATCCAAAGCCGCTATTAAAGATGTTGATTCCAGCTTAGTTTTTGCAATTCAATCTATCTTAATCCTGGTAGTATCGTGGTCGGTAGTGGCCTGGCAGGGAAACCTGCCCGATGTAACGCAGATAGAACGGCGTACCTGGTTATTTTTGGTGCTGGCCGGCGTTATTACCTGCGTGTCATCGCTATTAAGCTTTTATGCCTTAAAGTTGGGTGATGCTTCGCGGGTATCGCCCTTAGAAAGATTATCGCTGATATTTGCTATTTTGTTTGCCGTGCTGTTTTTAAAAGAACGGGTTAACTGGCAGGTAATTCTGGGCGCAGCCTTAATGGCGGTCGGAGCTATATTAATTGCTATTGCCAGTCAGTCTTCTAAATAATTATCCCTTTTTGTAAGATGTTTTCCTTTGCAGGTAAAATAAATAGCTTTTGTAATAACATTTGTTTTCCGAAGTCTTCGCAAGAATAAAAAGGAATCTACCGGCCTCCAGATACTCGTTCTAAAGTTTATATTACAGGTAAAGGCCGGTGAAAGCCCAGCCAGAGCAGCTTGTCGAAAGTCTTATATTCTTCTACCTGGCAGCAGTTGGGTTTAAGATAGACACAATCTTAAACTTAATCTATAAAATCTATTTGCAACGATTCGAATTCTTTGTGTCGGCGCATGTAAGCGGCCACGGCCTGGCAGCTGGCAATTACTTTATAGTTATTATTCTGGGCATATTCCAGGCCGGTTTTAATTAGTTTATCGGCCAAACCTTCTCCCCTGTAGTCTTCCGGCACAAACGTATGCTGAAAATCCAGTATATCGTCCTGGGGCAGGGCATAAGCTAATTCGGCCTGATCACCGTTTAAATCTATCGTAAATTCCTGGTTTTCCTTGTCGTGAACTACCTTCGTTTCCATAATCATTCTTTGTTGGTGTAAGGGCTTACGGCTCTGCACCAACTTAGTTAGTCGGAAGTATAAAATATTGATACGGCAATTTATAACGAAATACAATTACAGGATTTTTTACCAATACTGGTGGACAAACTGTAGCGGATAGCCCGGAAAATATAAAAACGCTAAAATTGATTGTTCAAGCATATTGCTGTTTGTTCGCTGGGCCAGAAAGAGGCCGCTTTGTTGGAATAAACGCAAGAAATCCGTATCTTGTGAAGTTTCTAAAATTTAAAAACATTCCTTTTTTAAGGATTTAAGTTATACATGGCTAAATTAAAAACCTCTTATTTTTGCCAGAACTGCGGCGCGCAATCGGCTAAATGGATTGGCCGCTGCCCGGCCTGCGGCGAATGGAATACTTACGTGGAAGAAGTGCTGCAACGCGAAGATACTGCTGCTACGGCCACCTGGAAATCATCTACCAGCAAGCAAATAGCCGCCAAGCCCCGTCCCATTGCCGAAATTAATTACCAGGAAGAATCGCGTTTGGCTACCGCCGACCAAGAACTAAACCGGGTTTTGGGCGGCGGCATTGTGCCGGGCTCCATGGTGCTAATCGGCGGCGAACCGGGTATTGGTAAATCTACTCTGATGTTGCAGATTGCCTTAAGCCTGAAAAAAGTCCGGGTGCTGTATATATCCGGCGAAGAAAGCGAAGCCCAAATAAAAATGCGCGCCGAACGGCTGGGCGTGCAGCACCCCAATTGTTTTATACTCACCGAAACCGGCACCCAGAATATATTTAAACAAATAGAGCAACTCCAACCCGAAGTGCTGATTGTAGATTCTATCCAAACCTTGCATTCTTCTTTTATCGAGTCGGGCGCCGGTAGTATTTCGCAGGTGCGGGAGTGTACGGCGGAGTTGTTGAAATACGCGAAAGAAAGCGGTACGCCGGTTTTTCTCATCGGGCATATTACCAAAGAAGGTAACTTGGCGGGCCCCAAAATACTGGAGCACATGGTAGATACCGTATTGCAGTTTGAAGGCGACCGCCACATGACCTACCGGATCTTGCGCACCACCAAAAACCGCTTTGGCTCTACGGCCGAATTAGGTATTTACGAAATGCAGGGCACCGGTCTGCGCGAAGTAAGCAACCCTTCGGAAATATTACTAAGCCAGCGGGAAGAAAACTTTAGCGGCATTACTATTGGCGCTACTCTAGAAGGTAACCGGCCGTTGCTTATTGAAGTACAGAGTTTGGTGAGTCCGGCCACGTATGGTACGCCGCAACGTTCTTCTACCGGCTACGATGCCAAGCGCCTAAACATGTTGCTGGCCGTACTGGAAAAACGAAGCGGCTTTAAACTGGGCTTACAGGACGTATTCCTGAATATTGCCGGCGGCTTAAAAGTAGAAGATCCCGCCATTGATTTAGCTGTTTGCGCTTCTATCCTGTCATCGTTTGAGGATATTGCTATTCCCAATACTACCTGCTTTGCCGCCGAAGTAGGTTTAAGCGGCGAGATCCGGGCCGTTAACCGCATTGAACAGCGCATCGGCGAAGCCGCTAAATTAGGCTTTACTGAGATCTATATCTCTAAATTTAACATGAAAGGTGCCGATGTAAAACGCTATGGCATAAAGGTACACGCCGTAAGCAAACTGGAAGAAGTGTTAAGTGGTTTATTTGGATAATAAGATTTCAAGAAGATGTATAACTATAAAAACAGATTTAAAAAGTAATAGTGTTCGGTTGGAATATTTGCCTTAAATTTTGGTTTTAGTGAAGCAGAATGCCGGTAAGGTGTCTGATTTTCATGAAGATTAGAATTTTTGTATACTGAAACTGCTATTATTTATTTTACTTCTGTTTTCGAGTTTGAGATCGTGGCCCCAAACAACCTGGTGAGCAGTCGGATAAGCTAGCCCGGAAGTGATGAATATCAGAACGCAAGATAATTTGCCTCTAAATTACGGTACTTTACGTAAGATATACTATTTAACGTATACCTTTACCGCCTGATTATTATTTGATATTTTACTGCATGAAAAGCAAGTACCGCGATGGCCTTAACTTTTTATCGAAGTTGACTTTTTCCCGCACCATTAATGCTATTCAGGTAGTAAGCAGTTATATATTCTCGAAAATAACGCAACGGTCGTGGCACTGGGGCAGCCCGGTTAGTATTTCTTTTGAACCCACCACCAGCTGCAATTTACGGTGCCCCGAATGCCCCAGTGGCTTACGGTCGTTTACCCGCCCTACCGGCATGCTGCCCGACAATTTATTTAAACAAACCATTGATGAGCTGCACCGGAATTTGCTTTATCTCATCTTTTATTTCCAGGGCGAGCCTTATTTGCATCCGCGTTTCCTGGATTTAGTCCAATACGCATCCCATAAAGGAATTTACACGGCTACTTCTACCAACGCCCATTTCTTAACCGACGAGAACGCCCGGGAAACCATTGAATCGGGCCTGGACCGGATTATTATTTCGATAGATGGTACTACTCAGGATACTTATGCGGCTTACCGCATAGGCGGCAATTTAAACAAAGTACTGGATGGCACCCGCAACCTGGTAAAGTGGAAAAAAGCCTTAAAATCAACTACGCCCTATATAATATTTCAGTTTTTGGTAGTGCGACCCAACGAGCACCAGTTGGAAGAGGTAAAAGAGTTGGCTAAAGCATTAGAAGTAGATGCTGTTTGGTTTAAAACGGCCCAGATTTACGATTATGCCCAGGGTTCACCGCTTATTCCTACTATCGATTATTATTCGCGCTACAAGAATAATGGCGATGGCTCTTATACCATTAAAAATAAACTGCTGAACCATTGCTGGAAAATGTGGCATTCCTGCGTTATTACCCAGGATGGCTTGGTAGTGCCCTGTTGTTTTGATAAAGATGCCGAATACCGGATGGGCGATTTAAAAAAACAGCCTTTTCAGAAATTATGGCGCGGAACGGCTTACAAAAATTTTCGCAAATCGTTACTAAAGTCCCGTAACGAAATAGAAATGTGCCGTAACTGCACCCAAGGCACCCAGGTTTGGGGGTAAATTATTAATAATGGAAAATGAAACTAATAACATAGTACTGGTAACGGTTGCCAGCTTTCCGGAGGCCATCGAAGCCCATATTTACCGCAGCCGGCTCGAAGCAGAAGGCATACCCTGTGTTACCGCCGATGAAAATATTGTTTCGAACCAGCCCTGGC